>WBZO01000601.1_pt1 | contig 71237 bp, 49 predicted proteins | sample 5204261 | NCBI WGS metagenome assembly WBZO01 (sample SAMN12412400, study PRJNA552823) | activated sludge metagenome | isolation source: activated sludge from anammox sidestream of wastewater treatment plant... | place: USA: North Carolina | collected 2017-09
CCCGCTCGCTCCCCCACTCCCGCTCGCTCCCCCGCTCCCGCTCGCCCCCCCACTCCCGCTCGCGCCCCCACTCCCGCTCGCTCCCCCGCTCCCGCTCGCTCCCCCACTCCCGCTCGCTCCCCCGCTCCCGCCTCCTCCATCGGCTCCTTCATCCCCGCAGCCCGCCACCGCGAGCAGCGCACACCCCAAGACCACCCTGCCCAAGAGCCCTTGAAACCTCATGCGCACGAGCTTAATCGTCCGCGCCGCCGCCGTCACTCTCTCGCGACGCGAGCGCGCCGCCCGTCGCCCTCAGGGCGACCAGGCGCCCTGAGGCAGCCCGCTGACGGCGTCGAAGCGGTGGGGCTCCAGCCCCGCGCCGCTGCTGAGCACGCTGGGCTCAGTGGCCAGCCACGTGCGGAAGGTGAAGGGCACCCGCGTGCCCCACGGCGCGTCCGGCGGGAACGGTGGCAGCGACGGCGCGTAAGGCCCCAGCACGCCGCCCGCGGCCAGTAGATCCGCCACGCCTTGGAACTGCGGATCGATGAACACGGTCCCGAAGAGCATCACGTCCGCGAGCTCCGGGTAGGTGCTGGTGCCGATGAGATGGCGCTCACTGGGGGCGTAGTACCGCAAGAAAAAGACGTTGTCCTCGAGGCGCACGCCGAGGCGGCTCCTGTCCACCGTCAGGAGCGTGATGTTGGTGGGGTTGCCCAGCTCGTCTTGGTAAGACTTGACCGCGAGGCTGTCGGTAAAAATATTCTTACGGATGAGCGCCGGCTCCGCTGCGGTGTTGCGCAGCAAGAACGCCGTGATCTGCGGGCGAGCGAAGACGCAGTGCTCGATGAGCAGGTTGGGGCAGCCTTGCAGATAGTGCCCTTGCAGCTTGTTGCCGTCCACTACATTGCTGAGGTGCAGCCCGTCCACCTCGCGCGCCACCACCAGTCGATCCGGGGTGGTGCGGCCGTCGGACAAGACCCTCGAGATGAGGATGTCTCGGCTGGCGAACAGGTTGAACTGCCCGCTCATGTGCAGCGTCCACTCTTCACTCTCGGAGAAGAGCTGCCCCTGGTTGGTGAAGAAGAAGTTGTCGAAGCGCAGGTGCTGCTTGCTGCCCACGATGAAGCCCATGTCGAGCTGACGCTCCGCGCCGTCGAGCTCCACGCGCTCCCCGGGCTGCCCCTGGAAGCGGATGGGCGCCGCGGCGCTGCCCGTCGCGCGCAGGCGCACCGTCTCGGAGTACACGCCGCCCGCGATGAGCACGGTGTCTCCCACGTTCACCAAGTCCGCGGCGCGCTGCAGCGTCCGTAGCGGCTCCGCCGGCGAGAGGCCGGTGTTGGCGTCGCTCCCGGTGGGGCTCACGTGGTAGGTCCGGGGCGGCGCGTCGACGGCCAGCGTCCGAAACTCGAGCAGCGTGGGCTCGAGCGTCACCGGCTCCGCGTCGATGACCACGGCCTCGGGGATGCGCAGGGCGTCGAGGCGCAGGGTGTAGGTGGTGTTCGGGGTGAGCCCCGTGAGGCTGAAGCTCGCGAAGTGCTTGGCTTCCAGCGTGGCCTGGTGCTCCACCTCGCGGGTGGGCCCCCAAGACAGCGAGGTGACGGCCGGGTGGGAGGTGAACCACTCGATGTTGGCGGTGGTGGCGCTCACGGAGTGGACCCGCGGCCCCTCCAAGAGCCGAAGCCGCTCCTTGGGGATCTGGCGACGGTACGCGCCCACGATGTTCCCGAGCGTCCCGCCGCCGAAGAAGGCCGCGGGGTGGGCCAAGCCGAGGGAGCCCCCGCTCGGGAGGAAGCTCGGCGTGAGCTGCTGGGAGGCGAGCTCGTGCCCGGCCTGGACGCTCTGCGCGGAGCCCGCAGCCGGCGCCACCCACCACGCGCCGTCGCGCTGCGTGAAGCTGTTGTAGTCACTGTAGCCCACCGCCTGCGCCGAGAACACCTCGAGCGCCGGGCCACGCGGGTTGTCGTAGAGGTTGCCCGCGAGGTGCGCGTCGACCGAGCACGGCAGGGAGACGGCCGCCCGCGTGAAGCCGCTGAAGGTGGACTGCGTGACGCGCAGCGCGGCGGTGTTGGTGGCCGTGAGCGCCGTGCCGTGCCCGAGAAAGACGCTGGCCTCGAAGCGAACGTGCTCGCTCTGCTCGACCACCACGTCCTCGGCGAAATGGACGCGCTCGAACCAGACGTGCTGGCTGCCCGTCAGCCGGAGCTTGCCCGAGAGCACCGCTGGCGCGCTGCCTCGCCCACGCAGGACGATGGGCGCTTGCTCGGTGCCGTGCAGCTCCAGCGTGAGCTCGCCCGAGTGAAGCCCTGGGCTCAGGTAGAGCGTGTCGCCGGGCGCCAGTCCCTCGGTGGCCTTGGCGAGCGTCGCGTAGGCCTGGTCCACCGAGCGGCCGTCACCTGCGTCGCTGCCCTCGGGTGACACGTAGCGGACGGCGCCGTCGTAGGGGAAGGCGCCGCGGTCACTGCCGTCCGGGGCAGCGCCGATGAAGCGCGAGCGCGCCTGCAGGCGAAAATCGAAGTTCTCCGGATCCGCGAACTCCCGCTCGAGCTCGAGCCCGGGCTCGGTGGAGAGCTGGATGCTGTCCGGGCCGGTGCTGCGGCCGCGCCCCGTGATGCCGTGCCGGACGTTGCTGGTGTTGTCGAGCACACCGAAGGCCACGGAGTGCTCGTAGTAGTTGACGTTGCTGTCGGTCTTGATGCGAAAATCACTCCGGCCATTGCCCCACGCGAGCGAGTGCCGGATGAAGCTGGCGTTGGCCTCGCCGAGATCCGAGGTGCCGCCGCGCATGGCGATGCCCGTGGTGGGGTTGAGGAAGGCCACGGAGGAGCGCACCTCGTCACGGCGGGGGTACAGCAGATCGATCCCTCCCGTGCTGTCCCCGAGCCCCGCGCCGGCGTTGCCCCAGGCGGCGGAGTGGGTGATGAGGTTGTCCCCTCCGTCCAGGCCATACTCGTTGGACAGGCCAATGCCGCGCCCGTTCAGGTAGGCCTGGCAGTGGCTGATGGTGCTGCGGCGGCCGTTCTTGATGAAGATGCCGTAGGTGCCCCACAGCGTCCACTGCTCGTAGGGCAGCCGGCCGGCGCTGTTGAAGCCGGTGGCGGCGAGGCCCTCCACGCGCACTCGCTGCGGCGTGTCCAGGTAGAGGCCGTGGGTGCCCACGAGCCCCAAGGTGTAGGCGTGCTCGGCGGCGGGAAGCGTGTCCGTGGTGGAGAGGTAGAGCTTGCCCGCCGCGCGGTCGTGGAAGAAGCGGCCAGGCGAGTACTCCAGCTCCGCCAGGGTGGGCACGCGGGACAGCACCTTCAGCGTGTCCAGCTCGTTGATGCGCTGGAGCTCCTGAGCCGAGCCGTGGTCCGCCACGTACACCCTGCGGAAGCCAGGCAGCGGCGCGAAGCGCGGCGCCGGCACGTCGCCCCGGAGCAGCACCGTCCCCGGGCGCTCCGCGCGGATCACCGTCTCCTCGTCCAGGCTGCCCAGGTGGTCCGCGACCACGGGGCCGAAGTACTCACCGGGCCCGATGACGAGCGTCTGCCCCGGCTGGAGCGCGCTCACGCCGCGCTGGACGCTCGCGAAGGCGGTGGCGTAGCTCTTGCCGTCCGCGTCGTCCGAGCCATCTCGGCGCACGTAGTAGTCGCCCGCCGGGCGCTCCGGCACGCGCCCGCTCGGATCTTGGCACTCCAAGCCGCCGCCGCCGCTGCCGCCGCCGCCGCCGCCGCCGCTCGCTCCCCCACCGCCGCTCCCCGACCCGCACGCCAGCAGCAGCAGCGCCGCCCCCATCCGCAGCCACCCGCTCGCTCGTCGCATCCTAGACCCTCGCCGGCAAGGCTAGCGGTGGGCGCGCGCGCGTCAACGCGGTGAGGCGCGCCCGGGGCTCAGCGGTTCTGGCGCCAGCAGCACCCCGGGGTTCATGATCCCTTGTGGATCCAGCGCGCGCTTGGCGCCGCGCAGCAGCTCGAGCGCGAGGGGGGCGCTCTGCTGCTCGTAGTACGGGCGGTGATCGCGCCCCACGGCGTGGTGGTGCGTGATGGTGGCGCCGTGCTCCACGATGGCCTGAGAGGCCGCGTGCTTGAGCGCGTCCCAGTGAGCGAGCTGCTGCCCGAAGCGAGAGGGCGCGATCACCGTGTAGTAGGGCGCCGGGCCGTCCGGGTAGAGGTGCGTGAAGCGGCAGGTGACGAGCCCCTGCCCCGTGGTCTGCTCGAAGGCGCGCGTGAGCGCGGCGCGGAGGGCGGCGTCCAGCGCCGGGAAGTTCTGCCAGGTGGTGCAGGTCTCGAAGGTCTCGAGGACGAGCCCGCGCCGCACCAGCTCGTCGCGCAGGTACGGTGCCCGCAAGAACGACGCCTTCCACTGCTCGGCGTCGTCGCCGCCCGCGCCCTGCTCGGCGACGCGCTCCCGCGGCCGACCCGGCGCGCCGCCCGCCGCGCGGCACAGCTCGAGCGCGGCGGCGAGCTGGTGGCCCTGCGGCGTGACGGCGGACTCGAAGCCCAGCAAGAGCAGGTGACGCTCGCCGTCCCCCGCGCCCATGAACAGCGCCTCCTCCCGCTGGATGAGCCGCGCGTTGGCCGGCAAGAGCGCGCTCTGCGCGAGCTGGCGGCACGCCTCCGCGCCGTCCTCGAAGCGCTGGAAGCCCACGCTGCACGAGGCGCGGTAGCGCGGCGACCGCTGCACGCGCAGCCACGCCTCCGTGATGACGCCGAGCGCCCCCTCGGAGCCGAGCCAGAGCCGCTCCTCCTGCGGCCCCGCGCCGTTGCCCGGCAGCCGCCGCGTGGCCAGCACGCCGCGCGGCGTGACCACGCGCAGCGCCTGCACGAAGTCGTCGATGTGGGTGGGGCCCGTGGCGTAGTGGCCGCCGGCGCGCGTGGCGATCCAGCCGCCGACGGTAGAAAACTCGAAGCTCTGCGGGTAGTGCCGCAAGCAGTAGCCGTGCGGAGCGAGCTGCGCCTGCAGCGCCGGGCCGTACACCCCGGCCTGGACGCGCGCGCTCTGCGAGGCGTGGTCCACCTCGAGCACGCTCGACAGCTCGGACAGATCCAGCGTGACCACGCCGGCGTAGCGGGCGCGCTGCTCCGCGCGGAGCTCCACGCCGCCCACCACGCTGGAGCCCCCGCCGTAGGGCACCACCGCGACGCCCTCCGCGGCCGCCCAGGCGAGCAGCCGCTCGACGTGGGCCTCATGGCGCGGGTACGCCACCAGATCCGGCGCTGGCGAGTAGTCTCCGCCGAGCGCGCGCACCACGTCACGGAAGGCCTTGCCGTAGGTGTGCGCGGCGCGGTGGTAGGGCGCCGCCGTCAGCCACTCCGCCAGCGCCGCCGGCGGCTCCAGGCGCGGCGGCGGCAGCGCCAGTGTCTCCAGCGTGGGCACCGGACAGGGCTCCGCCAGCGCGGCGCCGAAGCGCTGGCCGAGCAGCGCGCTGGCCATGGCGAGCAACGGCTCCGACACCGCGGCCTCGGCGCGGCCCCAGCCCCAGAGCTTGCGCGACGTGTCGAAGCTCATGGCGCTGCTCCGGCGTGGGCGCCGCCGCGCCTCACTGGATGGGCGGCGGCGCGATGATGGCGAGGTTGAGGCCCGCGGGGTAGTAGTAGCTGGTGTAGTTGCCGTAGCCGGCCACGTGCAGCCCCACCGGCTCGCTGGCCACCAGCAGGTGCGCCTCCTGGTTGGGGCTCAGCTTGGCGCGGACGATCTCATAGCCGGTGGCGATGGGCTGGCGCGGCGCGGTGACGGGCTGGCCGTCCAGCGTGAGGGTGGTGCCCACCGGGGCGATGATGTCCGCGTAGCTCACGTCGTAGTCCGTGGGCGCCAAGAACACGTACTTCTTACGGTACTGCTCCACCGCCACGTGGAAGGTCTGGGAAGGATCGCCCTTGCTATTGGCGCCGGCCATCGGGTTGATCTCGCCACCGCCCAGCATGAAGCTGGTGACCATGAACTCCTGGGTGCCCTCCACCTCGAAGCTCCCGGTCACCTTGCCGAGGCTCACCATCTGCCCGGCGTTGATGACGCTGGGCGCGCCGGCCGGCGGGGCACCGCGGTAGGTGAGCTGGGTGCCGTCCGCGTTGCCGATGAGCCGCACCACGTGCCCGGGCACGCCGCCGCTCGGCCCGGTGGGGCTGGCCACGAAGTAGCGCCTGCCCAGCGTCTCTGCCGGCAGCACGGACTCCTCGATGTGATCGCAGGCAGGCTTGTTGTTGATGATGGTGCAGCCGTTGCCCACGATGACCTGCACCGGCCGCTCCGCCTTCACGAGGGAGCCGCTGAAGTCGATCGCTGGCCCGCCCTGGGTCTCCTTCGGGCCCACGAGCTGCAGCACGTCTCCGCGGTTCAGGCTGAAGGTGCCGCTGCTGGCGGCGCTGATGCCGCCCCCCGCCACCCAGCGCGCGTTGCCGCGCCCGGTGAAGGTGAGGCTGGTGTTGTCCTCCACGGCGGTGATGGTGACGAAGGGCGCCGTGCCCCCGCCCATGGCCCCAATCCGGTAGTTGCCGGTCATGGCCGTGGCCGGCAGGAGCAGCGAGGCGTCGTTGGAGTAGCTGAAGCAGCCGATGGGGCTGCCTTGGTCAGCGCAGACCCGATTTCCTGAGCAGGTGCTCCAGTCCTTGCCCGGCGGGCCGCCGGCCGGCTTATACTCCAGCGCGTTGAACTGGTACACCGTGACGGGCGTGGTGGTCTGCAGCCGGAAGGCCTTGTTGCGCGCCAGCACGCTGGTGGTGATCTGGGTGACGCTGCCGCACTCGTTGGACGGCTCGCCCTTCAGCTCCGGCACCCACGGCAGGTAGATCTTCGCGAGGCCGTTGGCCGGCACCGGCTGCCGCGCCACCTCTGCGCCACCCAGCGTGACCACCGCTTCGGTGTCCGTAGCGCCGGCGTTGGCCACCACCACCGCGAAGTCGAACACGTTCCACACCGCGTTGGCCGTCACCGTGGGGTAGAAGTCACAGCCCAGGTACGTGCGGTGCTCCGCCGCCTCCGCGCAGGTCTCCGGGTCACGGCTGATGCCGCCGCCCGTACCGCCGCCCCCGTCGATGACGAGGCCGCCGCCGGTGCCGCCGGTGCCGCCGGTGCCGCCGCCCATGCCGCCGCCCCCCGACGTGCCCGCGCCGCCCCCGGCGCCGCTGCCCGCGGCGCCGCCCTCGCCCTCGTCGTCACCCGCCGTGGTGGCCGAGCAGCCCGCGTAGAGCGCCGCCGCCACCATCACCCCCATGGACCCACGGAGCACGCGCCCCGAAGCAGAATCAAGGAACCGAGCCATGGCGCTAGGGTGACTCAAGCCGCCCCCGCTGCCAAGCCCCACCGGCTTCCTGGCCGCTGCTGCGCGCCGGCGCCGGAGCACCGAGCGTTTGCGCTGGCCTGCCGCCTCGGGGACACTGTGCCCGCGCCGGACGCCAAGCCTCGTGAGCCACTCCCCCTCCGCCGACCCCGACGATCGCACCGATCCCACCTTGGGCTCGGTCACGCTCAGCCCGGCGCCCGGGGAGACCCTACCGCCGGAGTCCGGGCTGGCGCCCGCCTCCGCCGCCGAGGCCGAGGCGCTGAGCGAGCAGCGGACGCTCTTCGACCCGCAGACGCCCCCGCCCGCCACCACCCACTCCCGGCTCCGGCACGCGCTGGGGCTCCCCTCGGACGAGAGCGCCCACGCGCCCCCCGTCTCGCTCCCCGCGCCGGCCAGCCGGGCCGCCAGCGCCCTGCTCGGCAGCGTGGTGGACGGGCGCTACGTGGTGGAGGAGGCCATCGGCGAGGGCGGCATGGGGCTGGTGTTCAAGTGCCGCCGCACCGTCATCGACAAGGTGGTGGCCATGAAGGTGCTGCGCGCCAACCTGGCGCAGGACAGCGAGGCCGCCACGCGCTTTCTCACCGAGGCGCGCGCCGCCAGCGCCATCGGCAACCCACACATCGTGGACGTCATCGACGTCGGGACGCTGCCGGACGGCTCCACCTACTTCGTGATGGAGCACCTCGAGGGGCGCACGCTCACGCACCTGCTCCGGGACGCGGGGCCGCGGGACTGGCCGCGCCTGCTGGAGCTGTTCCGGCAGATCTGCGAGGGGCTCGCGGCGGCGCACGCGGCCGGCATCGTCCACCGGGACTTGAAGCCGGACAACCTGCTGGTGACGACCCGCGGCGAGGCAGACTTCGTCAAGATCTTGGATTTTGGCATCGCCAAGATGACCAGCTCCGAGAACAAGGTCACGCGCGCCGGCAGCGTGTTCGGGACGCCGCACTACATGTCGCCGGAGCAGGCGCGCGGCGCCGCGGTGGACCCCCGCGCGGATCTGTACTCGCTGGGCGTCATCTTGTACGAGCTGGCCACGCGGGACGTGCCCTTCGACCACGAGAGCGCGCTGGTGGTGCTGCAGCAGCACCTGAACGACGCCGTGCCCAGCTTCGCCGAGCGCGGCGCGCCCGAGCCGCCACCGGGCCTGGAGGCCATCGTCCGCAAGTGCCTCGCCAAGCAGCCGGCCGAGCGCTACCAGTCCGCCACGGAGCTGGCGGAGGAGCTGGGGGCGCTGAAGGCGGGGGTCCTGCCGCGCGCCGCGACGGAGCTGGAGCACGCGGCGGAGGAGAGCCGGCCCAGCGTGCTCGAGGCCGATCGGCGCGCTGCGGGGCTGCACCGGCCGTGGTGGCGCCGCGCGCTGCCGGCGGTGGCGGCGCTGGCGCTCTTGGGGGGAGGCGCGTGGGCCGCGCCGCTCGTCGGGAGCTGGGTGCAGCCGGCGCTCGAGCCGGCCAGCCCCGGGCTGATGGCGGCCTTCGAGCGCGCCGCCCCCGAGGCCGGCGGCGCCCAGCCCGCTCGGCGAGCCAGGCGCGTGGCGCTGGTGCTCTCGCCCATCGACGCGGAGGCCTACGCGGACGGCAAGCTGCTGGGCGCCATGCCCGTGGAGGTGCCCGTGCCGCCCGGGACGCGCGTGCTCGTGGAGGTGCGCCGGGAGGGCTACGCCAGCAAGCAGGTGCTGCTGACGGACGCGCAGCGCAAGGCCGTCATCGTGAAGCTCGAGCCGCTGGCGGGGGTGCGCCCCGTCAAGCCGGTGCCCACGGAGCTGCCCGCGGGCTTGACGGAGGACCTCCAAGACGCCGAAGAGCTCCCGGCCACGCCGGCGGGCAGCGCGGCGGCGCCCGGTAGCGCGGCGGCGCCCGGCAGCGCGGCGGCGCCCGGCAGCGCGGCGGCGTCCGGCAGCGCGGCGGCGCCCGGCAGCGCCGCACCCCCGAGCAGCGCGGCCCCGCCGCCGGCCAGCGCGCCGCCCGCTCACACCGCGGCGCCCCCCTCGCCCAAGGTCGATCCGCTGCCGCCCCCCAGCTCGCCGGAGCCAGAGCCGGGCGGCCTCGACTGAGCCCTGCGACGCGGGCTCAGCCGCTGACCGGCGCCGAGGCCGCGGCGCGCGCGCGCCGCTCGGCCGCGTGCGCGCCCTGCTCGTCCCGCTCCACTTGACCGTCCTTCATGCGCACCACGCGCGGCATGCTCTCCGCGAAGCCCGGGTTGTGCGTCACCACGATGATGGTGGTGCCGTGCCGGCGGTTGATGTCGAAGAACAGCTCGTGGATGGACTCGCTGGTGGCGCTGTCCAGGTTGCCAGTGGGCTCATCGGCCAAGAGCAGCTTGGGCTCCAGGGAGAGCGCGCGCGCCACGGCCACGCGCTGCTGCTCACCGCCGCTCAGCTCCCCGGGCCGGTGCGTGGCGCGGTGAGCCATGCCCACCTCCGTGAGCAGCGCCGCGGCGCGCCGCTCCATCTCCTTCTTGCTCCGGCGCTGGATGAGGCCGGGCATCATCACGTTCTCCAGCGCCGTGAACTCCGGCAGCAGGTGATGAAACTGGAAGATGAAGCCTATCATCCTGTTGCGGACGACCGCGAGGCGAGCGCTGCTCATCTTGGTCAGCTCCTCTCCCGCGAGGCGCAGCGAGCCCGCGGTGGGCAAGTCCAGCGTGCCGATGCAGTGCAGGAGCGTGCTCTTGCCGGCGCCGCTGGGCCCCACGATGCTGAGCACCTCCCCCTCCTGGATGGTGAGGTCGATGCCGCGCAGCACCTCCAAGGTGCGGCCCATGTGCTCGAAGCTCTTGTAGAGCTTCTCGATGACGACCAACGGTTCACTCATGCTCTTTGCCTGACCCTGCTGGGGCGTGCCCGCCGCCCCGTGGCTCACTCCCAACGGATGCCCTCCACGGGGCGCAGCTTGCTGGCGGCGAGCGCGGGGTACACCGTGGCCAAGGTGGTGATGACCATGGCCGCGAGCGCCACCAGGGAGTAGTCCCCGAAATCAACCGAGATGGGCAGCCGGTCCACGTAGTACACGTCAGGATCCAGCCGCACGCCGAAGTACTTCAAGCCCACGGCCATGGAGACGCCCGTGCTCACCCCGTACACGGTGCCGATGAGGCCGATGATGATGCCCTCGGCCATGAACACCCGCAAGATGGCGTGATCGCTCGCCCCGATGGCCTTGAGGATCGCGATCTCTTTGCTCTTCTCGGTCACCATCAAGAGCAGCGTGCAGATGATGCAGAAGCTGGCCACCGCGATGGCGATGCCCAAGATGATGAAGCTGCCAATCTTCTCCACCTTCAGCGCGCTGAAGAGGTTGCGGTTCATCTCCTTCCAGGTGCGCACGCGCAGCTCCGGCAGGCTGGCCACGGCCGCCTTCACGCCGGGCTCCACCTCCTCCACGCGCTCCGCGTCGCTCACCTTCACCTCGATGCCGGTGATGGCGCCGCCCAGATCCAGGAACTCCTGCGCCACCTCCAGCTTCATGTAGGCGTGGGTGGCGTCGTACTCGTACATGCCGCTGTAGAAGATGGCGGCCACGCGAAACTTACGGCTCCGCGGCAAGATGCCCATCGGGCCCAGATCCCCCATGGGGCTCACCAGCGTGACCTCGTCCCCCACGTACAGGCTCATGGTCTTGGCCAGCTCCCGGCCGATGACCACGCCGGGCAGGGTGTCCTTGGCCACCACGGCGGCCACCTCCGGCGACACCTTCTCGTCGTTCTTCAGCTTGGGCAGCTCCGGCAGCTTGCGGTAGAGCGTGCCGTCGCTGCCGATGCCGATGGGCGTGTCCGGGGGCAAGGCGGCCAGGGTGGCCTCGTCGTCCAGCCACCGGAAGTCCCCCACGTCGATGTTGCTGAGCAGATCGATGACCGAGCCGATGCTGGACGTGTCCACGCCGCGCACGATGACGCCCGCGGTGTTGATCTGGCTGGAGGCCATGGCCTCCCCTTGCGCGATGGGAGAGGCGCCCGCCACGCCGGGCACCAGCCGCACGGCGTCCAAGGGGTCTCGCCAGGCGGGGATGCCGCCCGTCTGCACCGTGTCCACCCGGATATGGGCGTTGTTGCCCAAGATCTTGCGCTTCAGCTCCGCGCCGAAGCCGCCCATCACGCTGACCACCGCGCACAAGGCGAAGCTGGAGACGCCCACCCCCGCGATGCTGAGCAGCGAGATGACGGTGAGGAAGCCGCTCTTGCTGGCGCGCACGTGGCGCGTGGCCACGAAGGGGACGAAGCCGCTGCCCTCGAAGCGGTTGAGCACCCAGGGCAGCGCGCGCGTCAAGAAGCCCAAGAGAAAGCCGGTGAAGCACAGCGCCGCGCCGCCGCGCACGAGCTGGTGCCACATCACGAAGTAGCTGCCGCGCAGCTCAGGCAGCCGCAGCGACCAGCTCCCGAACACCACCAGCCCCACCAGGTTGAGCACGGTGACGCCCGTGAGCAGGCTCCTGCGGCCGCGCTGCCCGAGCCGGCGCAGCCCCCAGGCGACGAGCGACAGCAGCGCCAGCCCCAGCACCACGCCGAGCGCGATGCGGCCGCCCATCCCGAGCGCCAGCCACAGCTTGGCGAGGAGGGAGGGCTCCGCGAGCGCTGGGGCGCCGGCCGGCTCGGTCACTCGGTCTCCGGGCGCAGGAGCGGGAAGGCGATGACGTCTCGGATGGAGGGCTGGCTGGTGAGCATCATGGTGAGGCGGTCCACCCCCAGGCCGAACCCGGCGGCGGGCGGCATGCCGTGCTCGAGCGCGCGCACGTAGTCCGCGTCGTAGTCCATGGTCTCGTCCGCGCCGCGCGCCTTCTTCGCGACCTGGTCGCGGAAGCGCGCGGCTTGATCGTCCGGATCGTTCAGCTCGCTGAAGGCGTTGCACAGCTCCCGGCCGTGCACGAACAGCTCGAAGCGGTCGGTGAGCGAGGGGTCGGCGTCCTTGCGGCGCGCCAGCGGCGACACCTCGAAGGGGTAGTTCAGGATGAAGACCGGCAGGCTCTTGGCGCCGTCCGACGTGCGGTAGTCCTCCGCCAGGAAGGGCTCCACGAAGAACTCATAGGCCAGGAACAAGCGCTCCCCGCTCGACTCCGCCGCCACCAGCGCGCGGCGCAGGTTGCCCCAGTCCACCCGCCGGCTGCGCTCGCTGGTGCGCGCCAGCTGCTCCACGCGCTGCCCCGCCGCGAGCTGCTCCGGCGTGGGCGTGGCGCCCGCGCCAAGCGCCAGGCTGGGCAGCTCCTCCAGCAGCGCCGCGGGCAGCGCCGCGCGCCCCAGCCCGCTCAGCACCGCCTCGCGCATGTCGAGCCGCGCGAAGGGCTCCGCGAGCGAGAAGGGGCGCGCCTCGAGCCAGCGCTGGTAGTCCGCCCCCTGCCCCAGCGCCTCCAGCCGCGCCCCCAGGTGCGCGTCCACCGAGCGCAGCAGCGCCTCCGTCTGCGCCAGGAGCGTCTCGTAGGTGGCGTAGGCCTGGTAGTATTCCAGCATGGAAAACTCCGGGTTGTGCCGCGTGGAGATGCCCTCGTTGCGGTAGCAGCGGCCGATCTCGTACACGCGCTCGAAGCCCCCGACGAGCAGGCGCTTGAGGTACAGCTCCGGCGCGATGCGCAGGAACAAGTCGAGATCCAGCGCGTTGTGGTGCGTGCGGAAGGGCTTGGCCGCGGCGCCGCCCACCAGCGTGTGCAGGGTGGGCGTCTCCACCTCCAAGAAGCCGCGCTCGTCCAAGAACGCCCGCAGCCCCTGCACGATGATGGAGCGTGCGCGTAGCACGCCGGCCGCCTCCGGCGTCGCCACGAAGTCCACGTAGCGGCGCCGGTAGCGCTGGTCCACGTCCGTGAGGCCATGCCACTTGTCCGGCAGCGGGCGCAGCGCCTTGCCGAGCAGCCGCAGCGCGGTGAGCTGCAAGGACAGCTCGCCCGTCTTGGTGACCATCACGCCGCCGCGCGCCTCCACGTGATCGCCGAGGTCCAGCTCCGACAGCCGCTCGAAGTCCTCCCCCAAGACGTCCAGCTTGGCGAAGAGCTGCAGCTCCCCGCTGCCGTCGCGCAGCCGCAGGAAGCTGGCCTTGCCGAAGCCGCGCCGCGCCATCAGCCGGCCCACCACGAGGTAGCTCCGGCCCTCCCCCAGCCGCTCCACCTGCTCGGGCTGGTAGCGCTCCGCCTCCCCGGCCTCCCGCGCCGGGGCGAAGGCCGCGCGCAGCGCGGCGAGCGAGGTGCGCGCCTCGGCCCGTACGTCGTTGGCGTAGGGGTCGCGGCCCGCCGCCCGGCTGCGCGCCACCTTGTCGCGACGGGCTGCGATCAGCGCGTCCTCCGCGCCCTGGCTCTCGGCTTCGCTCATGGTCCTGGGCGGGGCGACTTAGCGCGGCGAAATCTCCGCGTCGAGCCTACCGCCGCCAGGAGGCGCTACAACTCCGCGCGGGAGCGTGCCATAGCTTGGCGCCATGGCGACCGACCCGCGCAGCGTCCACGCCGGCCGCCTCGGCCGCTGGCTCTGGGCCGGGCTGCTCCTGCTCCTCGGCTGCGTCTGGGCGTCCACGGCGGGCGCCCAGGCCAGCCCCACCCCGGCGCCCTCGGCCGCTCCGGCCGGCGCCGCCCCGCTCGAGCAAGTGGCGCCGGACTCGCCGCGCGCGTCCATGACGCAGTTTTTCATGCTCGCGCGCGCCAACCAGTGGGCGGCGGCGGCGCGCTACCTGGACGTGCCGCCGGGCAAGAGCGGCGCGCTGCTCGCCGAGCAGCTCAAGGCCGTGCTCGACCGGCGCCTGTGGATCGAGCTGGAGGAGCTCTCCCCGCTGGCCACGGGCGACACCCGCGACGGCCTGGCGCCCAACGTGGAGGAGCTCGGCAAGGTGCAGGTGCGCAGCGGCAGCTTCCCCGTGCGCCTGGTGCGCCGCGCGGCCCAGCCGGACGCGATCTGGGTGTTCACGCAGACCACGCTCAAGCACGTGCCGGAGGCCTACGCCAGCCTGGATGATCGCTGGCTGCGCGAGCACCTGCCCGACGCCCTGATGCAGGCCGGCCCCAAGGAGCTGCTGTGGTGGCAGTGGGTGGCGCTCGTCCCGCTGTGGATCGCCGCCTGGTACGCCGGCCACTTCCTGTCGTGGCTGAGCTTGCGCTTCGTCCGTCACGTCAACCGGCGCAAGGGCGAGCCCCTGGAGGACGCGCTGCTCGTGCGCTCTGGACCGCCCGGCACGCTCGGCTTCGCGCTGCTGCTCGTGATGTTCGCCCTGCCGTGGCTGGGGCTGGTGCCGCCGGCCGAGTCCTTCCTGCTCGGGCTGCTCAAGGCGGGGCTGCTCTTGGCGTTCTTCTGGCTGGCGCTGCGCACCATCGACGTGGTGGTCGACCGCCTGCTCGATCACGGGTCCGCCAAGGGCAGCGCCACGGTGCGCTCGCTCGTGCCGCTCACCTCGCGCATCGTCAAGCTGCTGTTTTGGGCCATCGGGCTCATCGCGGTGCTCTCCGCGCTCGGCTACCCCGTCGCCAGCCTGCTCGCGGGCCTCGGCATCGGCGGCATCGCCCTGGCGCTCGCCGCGCAGAAGACCGTGGAGAACCTGTTCGGCTCCATCTCCATCAGCGCGGACAGCCCGTTCCGCGTCGGGGACTACGTGCGCTTCGACGGCGTGGAGGGCGACGTCGAGGCGCTCGGCCTGCGCTCCACCCGCATCCGCACGCCCGATCGCACGCTCATCACCATCCCCAACGGGAAGCTCGCGGACCTGCGCATCGAGAACTTCGCCGCGCGAGATCGCTTCCGGCTGCGCACCGTGGTCGGCCTCACCTACGACACGTCCCCGGACGCGCTCCGCAAGATCCTGAAAGAGCTGGACGACGTGCTGGTGGCGCAGCCCCAGCTCGCCCCCGGCCACCGCATGGTGCGCCTGGCCAACCTCGGGGCCTCTGCGCTGGAGATCGAGGTCATCGCCTGGTTCATCGCGTCCAGCGCGTGGGACTACTACGCCATCCGTGAGCGCGTCTTGCTCGCGTTCATGGAGGTCGTGGAGGAGGCTGGGGCGTCGCTCGCCTTCCCCACCCAGACGCTGCACCTCGTCCACGACGAGCCCGCGCCCGCCCCAGGCGGGAAGGAGCCAGGCTAGTCCGCCGACTGCGCGCGCGTGGCGACCAGGCGCTGCTTCTCTCCGTCCGCGCTCATCAGCAGGTACGCCTCGATGAACGAGTCCAGGTCTCCGTCCAGCACGTCGTCCACCTGGCTGCTCTCGTGCTCGGTGCGTAGGTCTTTCACGAGCTGGTAGGGCTGCAGCACGTAGCTGCGGATCTGATTGCCCCAGGCGATCTGCCCCTTGGCGGCCTCGTAGCGCGCCTTGTCCGCCTCGCGCTTGGCCAGCTCCATCTCGTACAGCTTGGCCTTGATCATCTTCAGCGCCATGGCGCGGTTCTGGTGCTGGCTGCGCTCCGCGCGGCACACCACCACGATGCCCGTGGGGACGTGCGTCATGCGCACGGCGGTCTCCACCTTGTTCACGTTCTGCCCGCCCTTGCCGCCGGCGCGCATGGTGGTGGTGCTGAGCTCCGACTCCTTGACCTCGATGTCGATGGCGTCGTCGGAGTCCGGCGTCACCTCCACGGCCGCGAAGCTGGTCTGGCGCCGGGCGTTGCCGTCGAAGGGGCTGATGCGCACCAGGCGGTGCACGCCGACCTCCGCGCGCAGAAAGCCGTAGGCGTTGGGGCCCTCCACGGTGAAGGAGGCGCCGTCGATGCCAGCGTCGTCGCCGGGTTGAAGATCGATGACCTCCGTCTTGAAGCCGCGGCGCTCGCACCAGCGCAGGTACATCCGCAGCAGCATCTCGCCCCAGTCTTTCGCGTCCGTGCCGCCGGTGCCCGGGTGGATGCTGACGATGGCGTTGCCTTGGTCCGCCGGCCCGGTGAGCATGCGCTGCAGCTCCGCCTTGCGCACGCGCCGCTCGAGCTGCTCGGCCTGCTCGCCCACCTCCGCGAGCGTGGCCTCGTCGGACTCCGCCGCGGCCAGCTCCAGCAGCTCCACGTAGTCCGAGGCGTCCCGCTCCAGCCCCTCCACCAGCGTCAGCTTTTCGCTGATGGTGGCGCGCTTGCGCAGGAGCGTCTGCGCCTTGGCCTGGTCGTCCCAGAACTTCGGGCTGCTCGCCAGCTCGTCCAGCTCCTCGAGCTCTCGCTTCAGCTGACGAACGTCAAAGAGACCCCCTTAGCGCAGTGATGCGCTTCTGGAGGCCCTCGAGCAGGTTGCGGGTGTCGGCGAGCATGACCGCGCCCCCTTAGCCACAAGCCGCGCCCGGCGCCAGGCTCTCCCGCGCGGCTTCAGCGCAGGCGCGCATTATTTCGAGAAAACCAGCCGCCCGTGGCGACGTCCAGCGCCGCCTCCGCCTGCTCCAGGGCGAGCTCCCGCAGCGCCTGCTCGGCTGGCTCCAGGCCCGCCTCCTCCGCCGCCAGGCGCGCCCGCTGCCACGCGAAGAGCAGCTCCAGGGTCCGCTGCGTGACCCGCGCGCGCGCCTGGGCTCGGGCGTGCCGGAGCTGCTCGAGCCGCAGCTCTTCGCCCGCGAACACCAGCCGATCGAGCCGCCAGCGCAGGCGCCCCTCGTACACCAGGGAGGTCGCGCCGGTCTGGGTGAAGCGGTACGGGTCGGTGGTGGTGGGCGCGAGGCGTAGCGACTGATCGGTGGTGCGGCCACCGCGGAGCTGCAGCTCCGGGAGCGAGGCGGACCAGCGCGCGCGGCCGCCCAGCGCGTCGAGCCTGCGATCCGTGGCGAGCCCGGCGGCGCGCAGGGCGGCGCGCACCGTCGCGCGCGCCAGCGGCCCGAGCGGCGGCGCCGAGGACGGCCGGGGGCGCGCCGACGCGGCCCGCACGAGCAGCGCGCCGAGCGGCAGCTCCAGCTCGACGAAGGCGTAGGTGGCGAGCCGCTCCTGCCCCACCCGGAGCGCGCCGGCGCGCACGCCGAGCCACGCGCTCGCCAAGCCCGCCGAGGGCGAGGCCGACGCCGCGGCCACGGACACGGTGGACGCGAGGGTGAGGACACTGAGGGCGAGAGGGCGCAGCCGGGCCATGGGCGGCGCAGTCGGGTGGCTCGGCGCGGCGGTTGTCAGCGCCGCGCGCGCTCAGCGGCCTTCAGGCGCCTCGGGCGCGAGCACCGCGACGGCGACGGGCCGAAAGTCCTGACCAGCGAGGACGCCGAGCGCGGCGCAGGTCCAAGCGTCGGCGGGCACCATGGGCAGCGGCGTGCAGGAGCGCGAGGCGCCGCTGGGCAGCTCCTGCTCCAGCAGCTCCACCCCGTGCTCCGCGGGGCGACGGATCTGCAGGCGGAGGCGCAGCAGCCCCTCGAGCTCCGGGCCGTACTCCACGTAGGCGAGCGGCGCGGCGCCCGACCGGAGCAGGACGAGGTGCTCGAGCGGCGCGCCTCCCTCACCGGGGCTGTCGACCGCGGGCGCGGGCGCGGGCTCCGCCGCGGGCGCGGGCGCGGGTGCGGGTGCGGGCGCGGGCGCGGGCGCGGGCTTGCTGGGGGCCAGGCGGGCGAGCAGCGCCTTGGCGGCGGCGTGCTCGGGCTCCTTCGCGAGGACGTCGTGCAGCACGCTCCGAGCGCGCTGCACGTGGCCCTGGGCGACGTAGATCTCCGCGAGGGTGACGCTGGGGACGGGTGCGGGGGCCTTGGGCGGTGGCGCGGCGTCCGGGACGGCGCGGATGAGCTTGGCCGTCGCGGGCAGGTGCAGCCCCTGCTCCACCACGCTGGCGAGCAGATCTCGCGCGACGCCGAACCAGCTCCTCGGCGGCTCCCGCTCGATGCGAGGCGCCTCCCGCTCCTTGAGCAGCGTCTCGAGCTCCGCGCGGCTGTGGAGCTCGGGGCGCTCGACCCCGAGCTGGCGCGCGCGCTCCTCCAGCGCGGCCCGAGTAGACGAAGGGGAGCCCATGCGCCTCATATAGCCCTGGGGGCTGGGCGGCGGGAAGGGCCCCCTCTGCCCGCGCGCGCGGCGTGGTGCTAGGCCGCGCGCCGTGTCCCGCGGGGCGCCCTCCACTCATGCCGCGCGGCTGCAGCTCGTGCTGGCCGCCGCGCTGTTCTCCACGGGCGGCGCGGGCGTCAAGGCGACCACGCTCAGCAGCTGGCAAATCGGCGGGCTCCGCTCCCTCGTCGCGGCGGTGGCGGTGGCGGTCATGCTGCCCGTCGCGCGCCGCGGGCTCGGGCTCCGTCCGCTGCTGCTCGGGCTGGGCTACGCCTGCACGCTCGTGCTCTTCGTCAGCGCGAACAAGCTCACCACCAGCGCGAACACCATCTACTTGCAGAGCACGGCGCCGCTCTACGTGCTGCTCGCTGGGCCGGTGCTGCTCAAGGAGCGGCTGCGCCGCACCGACCTCTGGTTTCTCGCGCTGGCGGCGCTCGGGCTCGTGTGCTTCTTCGTCGGGCGCGAGGCGCCCAGCGTCACCGCGCCGGATCCAGTGCGCGGCAACGTCCTGGCGCTGCTCTCCGGCGTCACCTGGGCCTTCACCATCATGGGGCTACGCTACCTGTCGTCACGCCCCGGGGCGCGGCCGGGCGAGGTGGAGGCGTCGGTGGTCCTCGGCAACTTCATCGCGTTCCTGCTGTGCTCACCCGGGCTGCTGCCGCTGACGCTCGGCACGCAGGACGTGCTGGTGCTGCTCTACCTCGGCGTGTTCCAAGTGGGCCTGGCCTACGCGCTCACCACGCGCGCGGTGCGCTCGCTCCCGGCGCTGGACACCTCGCTGCTGCTCCTGGTGGAGCCGGTGCTCAACCCGGTGTGGGCCTACTTCTGGCACCACGAGGTGCCCGGGCCCTGGGCCTGGGCCGGCGCGGCGCTCGTGCTGCTCGGCACGGGGGGCAAGGCCGTCTACGACGCCACGCGTCAGCCCGCGCGCGGCTAGCGCAGCTCGAAGCGTAGCCCGGCCGCTCGGAGCCGCTCGAGCAGGTGCGTGCCCAGGGCCACCGCGGGCGTCAGCACGCCGCCCCCGGCCTCGAGCGGATCCCGCGCCAGCGCCAGCGCGCTCTCGCCCAGCATCTTGGCGGTGGCGCTGTAGCCGGGATCACCATCACCGCCCACGCGGGCGCGCAGCGTGGGCCCGCGCTCGGTGGTCGCGAAGAACTCCAGCTCGAAGCCGCCCTTCGCCTGGCGCTCGCGGCTGGGCCCCTCCCCGGGGTGGGGGAGGCGCCGGGCGAGCAGCCGCCGGGTAGGGCCGAGGCCAGCCGCCAGCAGGCCCGCGCCAAGGCCCAGCGACAGCCCGAGCGCGCGCGTCAGCCCGCGCGGTCCAGCCCCGAGGCTCATGGACTCCGCGTAGCTGAGCTCACGGCCGTAGGCGTAGCTCAGCAGCGCGTTCGAGCGGCGCACCACGCGCGTGTTGACCGCCGCCATCACGAAGGGCCCCGTCCAGCACCGGAGCGCCGGCTCATAGCGGACGCCGAGCTGGTCGCCCCGCTCGGTGTGCGGCTCCGCGCCCCGCTCCGGGCTCAGCGCGTAGGGATCCAGCAGCAGGCGCCGGATCTCCGCGCTCCCTGCGGCGGCCTCCGCGACCCCCAAGATGGAGGCCAGCGTCCCCCCGGACGCGCCGCCGCGAAGCTGGGTGACCACCATCTTCACCTCCCGCAGCCCGCCGAGCCCGAGCCGCCGACTCTCCTGCGAGAGCAGCAGCACGCCGAGCTCCGACGGCACGGAGTCGAAGCCGCAGGCATGGACGATGCGCGCGCCGGTGGCGCGCGCGCGCTCGTGCGCCACGTCGATGCTCCGCCGGATGAAGTGCACCTCGCCCGTGAGATCGCAGTAGTGCGTCCCCGCGCTCGCGCAGGCCTCTACCAGCGGCAGGCCGTAGCGCGCGAAGGGGCCGACGGTGGTGGCGACCACATGGGCGCGCGCCGCCAGCTCCGCGGGCGCGGAGGCATCGGCCACCAGCAGCGGCACGCCCCGCGCCGCCGAGGGCAGCCCCGCGCGCACGCGCTCGAGCTTGGCGAGGTCACGCCCCGCGAGCGCCCAGCGCAGCGCCCCGCCCGCGAGCGCCAAGTACTCGGCCACCAACCTGCCGGTGAACCCCGTGGCGCCGAACAGCACCACCTCGAACTCTCGCTCCGCCTGCATGGCGCCGGAGCCTAGCCAAGCCTGCCCCGGGGCTCAGCAAAAACCGCCCGCTCAGTACCAGCCGGGCGCGCGCGGCTCCGGGCGCACCTCGGCGGTGGCGGCGCGCGCCGCCTCGAGGTCCAGCGTGAGCTGCGCGCGCAGCGCCTCCACGCCGTCGAAGCGACGCTCCTCGCGCAGGCGCTCGAGCAGGTGCACGCGCAGCCGCGCGCCGTAGAGCGGCGCGTCCCAGTCGAACAGGTGCGCCTCGCACGAGAAGCCGGCCTCGAGCGTGGGCCGGACGCCGAGGTTGACGACGCCGGTGCGCAGCGCTCGCACCGGCGGCTCTCCGGCGTCGCCCAGCACGTCCACCACGCAGGCGTAGACCCCGTGGGCGGGGAGCATCTCCGTGAGCTGTCCCAGGTTGGCGGTCGGCACGCCGAGGGTGCGGCCGCGCCCCTGACCGTGCTCCACGAGCCCCTCCACGGAGTGCGGGCGCCCCAGCAGCCGGGTGGCCGCCGCTACGTCCCCGCTCGCGAGGGCGTCCCGGACCCGGGAGCTGGAGAGGGGCCCCTGCGCGTCGGCCAGCAGCGGCTGCGCCCACACCTCGTAGCCATGGCGCGCCCCCAGCGCGCGCAGCGTCTCTACGCCACCAGCGCGGCCCCTACCGAAATGAAAGTTATCGCCCACGCACACCTCGCGCGCGCCGAGGGCGTCCACCAGCACCTGCTGCACGAAGGCCTCCGGCTCGAGCGCCGCCAGCTCCAGCGTGAAGGGCTCCACCACGACGTGGAGCGCCGCGCTCTGCCGGGTGAGCAGCTCCAGCTTGCGCGTCAGCGCCGTCAGCGTGGGGCGCACGGCGCGCCCGAGCACCGCGGAGGGGTGCGGGTGGAAGGTGAGCACCACCGGCTCGAGGGCGCGCTCCTCGGCCTGCGCCACCAGCGCCTGGCCGAGCGCCTGATGCCCACGATGCACTCCATCGAAGTTACCGATGGCGACCAGCGTGCCGCGCGCCGGACGCGCGAAGGCGCGGGCGCCTTGAACGATGCGTAGCGGGCTCACGTCGTCGCGGCTCTTACTACGAGCGCACGCCTCACGAAAGCGCGGGGGTCGCCCGTGAGGCTCGCGTGACACGATTTCTCCGCGCCTGCCAGGCGGCGCGCGCGCTCGACGCGGACGAGAGCCGCCCCCCGGGGGGGGAATGCTCGCGAGGGCTTGCCCTCGGGCGTCGTCACGCCTACGGCTCAGGCCTTGTCCCCCGAGCAAGCCGTCGCCGAGGCGCAGCGAGGAGCGCTGCGCCCCGTCTACCTCCTCCTTGGAGAGGAGCGCCTGCTCGCGCAGGAGGCGCTCACCGCGCTCCGGGCGGCGGCGCGCGCCGGCGGCATCGCCGGGCTCAACGAAGAGCAGCTCGACGCCGCCGAGGTCACGGTGGACGCCGCGCTCGCCGCCGCGCGCACCCTGCCCATGATGGCCAAGCGCCGCCTGGTGGAGGTGCGCGACGTCGAGCGCTGGGAGGACGCCGGCAAGGGCAAGGCGCCGAGCGAGGGCAAGCCACGCCTCGGCCCGCTGGATCGGCTGGCGGACTACGTGAGAGACCCAGCGCCGAGCACGGTCCTGCTGCTGCGCGCGGGCAAGCTGGATCAGCGCCGCCGCCTCGTCACGCTCGCCAAGCAGCAGGGCTGCGTGGTGGACTGCGCGGCCCTGTCGAACCAAGCCTTGCCGCGCTGGGTGCAGGCGCGCGTCCAGGCGCGCGGCCAGCGCATCGCGCCGCACGTGGCGGAGCTGGTGGCGGAGCTGGCCGGGCCGGAGCTGGGCGCCGTGGCGGACGCGGTGGAGCGGCTCAGCCTCTATCACGAGGAAGGCGCGGACATCACGGAGGACGCGGTGGCGGAGTGCGTCGTGCGCCTCCGTCCCACCACCGTCTGGAGCCTGGCGGACGCGGTCGGCCGACGGGACGCCGGGCAGATCTTGGCGCTGCTCAGCCAGGTCCTGGGAGATCCGCGCGACGCCATCGCCCTCGTCGGGACCTTGGCCTTCACCGCCCGTCAGCTCATCAAGTTCGAGGCAGCGCTCCGCCAGGGCGCCGCCGCGCCGGAGGCCGCGGCCGCGGCGGGCGCGCCTCCCTTCCGTGCCGCCGAGCTCAAGCGCTCGCTCGAGCAGCTCTCGCGCGCGGACCTCGAGCGCTGGCTCGAGCTGCTCGCCGGCGTGGACGCCGATCTCAAGGGAGGCTCCCGGCGCCCGGCGCGCGCCATCGTCGAGCACGCCCTGCTGCGCTGGTGTCAGCCCAAATTGTTGAAAACACACGGTCCTCTGAAGCGCCAGGGGCACAATCGCCGCGCCGGTGATTGACCCGCTCGGCCCCCGAGCCCAGATTGCCGCCGCTCGGCGCCCTGGGTCGAGCCCCTCCCCGTAGCTTCGGCGTCCGCCTTGGGGCGGCGTCGGGGACTCGGTCAGCGTCGCCATGCAGAGCCCTCCCCCGACGATCTCCGACCACCGCCTGAGCCTCCTCGCAGAGGCCCCGCTGCCCACGCGCTTCGGCTCCTTTCAGCTCTACGTCTTTCGCTGGGAGGACGAGGGGGAGGCGGCGGCGCTCGGCCTCAGCAACGAGCACATCGCGCTGGTGATGGGCGACGTGCGTGGGGGCCAGCGCGTGCCGGTGCGCGTCCACTCCGAGTGCATGACGAGCGAGGTGTTCGGCTCGCTGAAGTGCGACTGCAAGGAGCAGCTCGAGCGCTCACAGCAGATGATGGCCGAGCACGGCACCGGGGTGCTGCTCTACCTGCGCCAGGAGGGGCGCGGCATCGGGCTGGTCAACAAAGTGCGCGCCTACGCGCTGCAGGCCGCCGGCGCGAACACCATCCAAGCCAACGAGCTGCTCCACCTGCCGGTAGAGGCGCGCCACTACGACATGGCCGCCGCCATGCTGCGCCACTTCGGGGTAGAGTCCATCGACCTGATGACGAACAACCCCGCGAAGCTCGAGGGGCTGGAGTCCTTGGGGATCCAGGTAGAGGGCAGAATTCCAGTGCTCATCGACGCCAACCCCTACTCGCGGGGCTACCTGGAGGTGAAGCAGGCGCAGATGCACCACGAGCTCCCTCAGGTGTCGCGGGGGGGGGCTGGCGCGCGCGTGCGCGTCAAGTCCTAGCGCCGCCCACGCATTGCCCATTGGCGGAACCTGGCCAGTGGCCGTATGCTGCGCGGCATGTCGAGGCTTCTTTCGCTGGGTCTGCTGGGGTCGGCCGTCGTCGTCGCGCTCGCGTGCTCGAGCACGGGGGACGGAGGGGACGATGGGCTGTATGCGGGCAGCGGCGGCGGCTCGGCCGCCAGCGCCGGCGGCGGTGGTCGCTCCGGTGGCGGGGGCAACGGCGGCGGCAACGGCGGGACCGGCGCGGCCATCAACATCGGCGGCAGCAGCGGCTCCGTCACGGATCCAGACGCCGGCTGCGCCACCTCCAGCGGCAAGGCGGACATCGTGCCGCCCACGCTCATGCTCGTGGTGGACACCAGCGGTTCCATGGGAGATCCGCCGCCCGGCGGTGGCGGCAGCAAGCTGGCGCTCACCAAGACCGCGCTGGTCACCGCCCTCGGCGGCATGCCGGACACCAACCACGTGGGCCTCTACAACTTCCCGAACACGGCGCCGCTCGGCGCCAACTGCACGAACCCGAACTTGCGCGTGCCCGTCGCGCCGCTGGATCAGCAGCAGCGCACGAGGCTCACCAACCAAATCAACAGCCTCAGCGCCCTCGGCGGCACGCCCACGCAGGAGGCCTTCCGCGTGGGCGCGGACGGCGTGGCCAACTACAGCGCGCCCGGGCAGCGCTTCGTGGTCTTGCTCACGGACGGCGACCCCACCTACGGCCCCAACTGCGTGGGCACCGGCTCGCAGAAGATCCCGCCGGCCCAGCAAGACGCGCTGGTCAACGCCGTGCAGGCGCGGCGCGCCAGCGGCATCCGCACCTTCGTCATCGGCTCGCCAGGGAGTGAAAACTCGCGCGACGTCCTGTCTCGGATGGCGCGCGCGGGCGGGACGGACACCCCCGGCTGCAGCGACACCGGGCCGAACTACTGCCACTTCGACATGACCACCGCGCAGAATTTCGGTCAGGCGCTCAACCAAGCGCTGCAAGCCATCTCCGGTCAGGCCCTCACCTGCTCCTTCGCCATCCCCACCCCCAGCGACGGCCAAGAGATCGATCTGGGGCGCGTGAACGTGGTCTACACGCCGAGCGGCCAGCCTGCCGAAGAGATCGGCAAGAGCAGCAACAACTGCCAGAGCGGCTGGACCTACAGCTCGGACAACTCCCGCATCGAGCTGTGCGGCGCGGACTGCGATCGCGTGAAGGCGGATCCGGGCGGCCGCGTGGACGTGGTCTTCGGCTGCACCACCAAGATCCAGTGAGCTGCTCCGGAGGGGGGAGCCGCGCCGCGCGCCAGTGACCCTAGCGGCCGGCGCGCTCGGCCTTGGCGCGCTCGGCAGCCGCGCGCATCCGCGCGCGCAAGCGCGAGGCGTAGCCCGGCTTGTTCTCTTGCTTCACGCGGCTGAGCGCCAGCGCGTCCGCCGGGACGTCCTTGGTCACGGTGGTGCCGGTGGCCACGTACGCGCCCTCCCCCACCGTGACGGGCGCCACGAGCTGAGTGTCGCTGCCGATGAAGGCGCCCGCGCCGATGACGGTGCGGTGCTTCTGAAAGCCGTCGTAGTTGCAGAAGATGGTGCCGGCGCCGATGTTCGCGCCGGGTCCGACCTCACCGTCGCCCAGGTAGGCGAGGTGGTTGGCCTTGGCGCCGGCGCCCAGGCGCGTCTGCTTGGTCTCCACGAAGTTGCCGACGTGCGCGCGCTCGCCCAGCACCGAGCCCGGGCGCAGGTGCGAGAACGGTCCCACCTGGGCCTCGGCCTCGACCACGCTGTCGGTGAGCACGCTGTACGGCAGCACGGTCACGCGCTCCCCGAGCTGGCAGCGCGTCAGCACGGCGCCCACGCCGATCCGCGCGCCGCGCCGCGCCACGGAGCCCGCGCGCAAGCACGCGCCGCTCTCGACCTCCACGTCCGGCTCGAGCGTCACGTCGTCGTCGATGAGCGCGCCCGCTCGCACGGTGACGCCCGCGGCCGCGTGGCGCGCCGCGATGCGCCGGTACAGCGCCGCCTCCGCGGCGACGAGCTGCGCGCGGTCGTTGACGCCGAGCAGCGCCTCGGCGGGGCCCTCCACGGCCACCACCGCGCCGCGCGCCGCCAGCCAGGCCACCACGTCCGTGAGGTACAGCTCGCCCTGCGCGTTGTCGTCGCGGAGCTGCGCCAGCGCCGCGCGCAGCTCCGGCACGCGCGCGGCGTAGACGCCGGCGTTCACCTCGCGGAGCTGGCGCTCGGCGTCCGTCTTCAGGTCCCGCTCCTCCCGGACGCCGAGCACCGCGCCCTCCGCGTCGCGCAGCACGCGGCCGTAGCCCTGAGGTGAGTCGAGCCGCGCGGAGAGGAACGCCAAGGAGCGCCCCTGCTCGAGCGCCGCGCGGAGCTGGCGCAGCTCTTCCTCTCGCAGCAGCGGCGTGTCGCCGCACAGCACGAGCACCTCGTCAGCGTCCACGGCCGCGAGCCCGACGCGGGCCGCGTCGCCGGTGCCGCGCGGCGTCGCCTGCTCCACGCAGTGGACGGCCACCCCGAAGACCGCCCTCAAGTGGGCGTCGAGCCGCTCACGCTCCGGCCCTCCGGTGACCACGACCACGCGCGTGACGCCCGCCGCGAGCGCCGCGCGGATGGGGTACTCCACCAAGGGTCGCCCCGCGGCGCGGTGCAGCACCTTGGGCAGCTCGCTCTTCATGCGTGACCCGCGGCCAGCGGCCAAGACAATCGCGGTGATCGACATGGAGTCGCTTCTTAGCGGGACTCGTTCACGCTGGCGATGCGGTGCCGCAACGCGCCGACGCAGCGTGTAAGCAGGGCGCGCGCTGACGCACGAAGACGGCGCCGCGCGTCACTCGTGACGAGTGACGTCATCGCCCGAAAGGCCGTATCCTCGTGCGATGCGAGGGAAGCTACGTCGAACGCTGCTGGTGCTGGGGACGCTCCCGCTCACGGGAGCCTGCGGGTCCAACTTCGATGAGGTGCGGCGCGTCCCGGAGCGCGCCTCGCTGGGCCAAGAGATCTACACGGTCTTGTGTGATCGGATCGGCGCCGGCGCGCTCACGGAAGATCTCAGCGGCGCTTCCTATCGAGCGCTGTGCCATGGCGACTCCACCGGCGCCTACGCGACCACCGTCGATGAGTCCCTCCTGCCCTCGCCGGACTCGCTGGCAGATCCCGCGCTGCGCGTGCGCGCGCTCGCCACGCGCCGGCTCGCGGTGTCGAAGCTCGAGGCCCTGGCGCGACGCCGCGTGGAGCTGGTGGAGGCGCTCGACGCCACGCTCGTCGACACCCCGCTGAGCGACCCGCTGGGCAAGGGCCCGCCCGTGAGCGGGCACGAGGCGCTGAGCCAGCTCTTGCGCGCGCTCGTGCCGCTCTACGAAGACAACCCCATCGATCCCGCCGCGGAGCCGCTCATGCCGTCGGTGACGCGCGCCACGGCGCGCTTCTTCGCGGGCCTCGGCGGCCCTGGCCACGACGACGACCTCTACACTCACGCCGTGGACGCCGCGCGCGCCGAGGCCGCGCAGCAGGCGCTCGCCAAGCTCAGCGGGCGCGCTGGCTACCGACCCACGCGCGTCGCGCTGGGCGCGCTGCGCCCCACCCTGGCCTACCCCGGGCTGCGCTCGCTCGCGCAGGTGCTCACCCCGCGGCTCGCGCCGGGCGGTGACTGGCGCGCGGCCTTCCAGGACGTGCTCGGCTCCATCAACTCGGAGCTCGACACCTCCGAGCAGGCCGCGCTGCCGGTGCCGTGGAAGCTCGCGGACCCAGGGCGGCTGCAGCCCAACCGACCGCGCACCACGGTGGAGGTCGCCGCCGCCGCGCTGCTGTCGTCGTCGCCCGCCTACGCCGTCGCCGGGGCGAGCGAGCGCTTCATCACGCGGCGCGATCCTCGCGGCTGGGCGGTTCCGGCGGGCGCCATCCTGGGCGTCTCGGGCAGCCTGCCCGCGCCCTTCGCGGACACCGACGGCGACGGCTACGCCGACGTGGACGGCCTGGGGCGCTTCCTCGACGCGCAGGGGCAGCTCGCGAGCGCGCCCTCGCCCTTCGTCATCCCGGGGCTCGCCGACGCGGCGCAGCGCGACAGCTTCGGGCGTGCGCTGCAGAGCGACGGCAGCGTGCAGTACCAGACGCTGAACACCAACTCGCTGCTCGTCACCGCCATCGCTCGAGAGCTCGTGCCGCTCATCGATCCCGAGGGCGGCAACGAGTCGCTGGTGGATCTGCTGAGCGGCGCGTGGCTGATGTACGGCGAACCCATGAAGCGCCCGGCCAGCTTCAACAGCCAGGGCTACGGCAGCTTCGACGCCTCGCGCTCCCCCATCGTGGCGCTCTTGCACGCCACCGGACAGCTCCTGGCGCACCCGCGCAGCGACGCCACGCTGGCGCTCTTGGAGCGGCTGTTCACCGAGCACAAGCCCTTGATGGCGCGCATCGTCAAGGCCGCGCTGAAGCTGCGCGAGGTCTCCAACGCTCACCCGGAGGCGAAGCTGGCCCCGGAGAACCCTTTCTGGGACGAGTTCGCAGAGCTGGCGGTGGTGCTGCTGCACAAGCCCGCCGTCTTCAAAGATCTGCTGCGCGCCTTCCAAGACCCGCGCGTCCACACCACGCTCTCGCGCGCCTTCGGCAAGTTCGCCCAGTACCGGGACATCATCACCTACGATCCGCAGGATCTGAACGGTGGGCTCCTCAACCTCTCCAGCGGAGACAAGAGCCCCCCGCACCTCCCGGTGGACCGCCGGCAACCCGACACCATCGTGGGTGGCGTGGATCAGCGCAGCATCTTTCACCGCACGCTGCAGATGATCCACGACATGGACGGGGTGAACGCCTGCAACAAGAAGGGTGCCAAGCTGAAGATCAAGCTCGGCGGGCTCAACTTGGACTACCCGCTCATCGGCACCTACGACGAGTGTGAGGTGCTGCGCATCCCGAACATTGGCCTCGTGTACCTGGACGCGGTGCTGGACGACGTCTACCACCGCAGCCCACGCCAAGGGGTGCTGAAGATCGAGGACGGCGTGCTCAACCTGCTGGTGAGCGCCATCGGCGGGCTCGTCAACATGGACGACGCCTTCCGGCAGTCGAGCGGCCTGACGGGCATGTCCCTCGCCCCCACCGCACGTGCCTTCGACCGGCTGGTGTTCTTCGGGACGACCAGCAACAAGTTCGATGGCTTCTTCGGCCCCGCCGGCATGCCGGACCGGGACCCGGAGGTGTCCGGGCGCAACAGCCTCACCAACAGCTTCATCAGCAACCTGGTGGACCCCATCTCCACCAGCGTGTGCCCCACCCGCACGGTGCGCGGGCTGGCCATCCAAGACTGCACGGAGACGCCCGGCGGGGACCACTCCCCGGCAGATCTGCTGCGCCTCCGTAACCTGGGGGGCATCTTCCAGTGGGAGCAGTACGACTTTCTCACGGGCGTGGCGCCGCTGGCGATGGCCTTCGACAAGCACAATGAGAGCCAGCTCTTCCTCGATCTGCTCCAGGTGCTCTACCGCCACTGGCCCAGCGAGAAGCACGGCAAGGAGTGCAGCAAGAAGGGGAGCTGGCGCAAGGACGCGCCAGACTATAATCCGCGCTACTGCCATGAGTCCGGGCTGTCGCGCTACGAGCCCATCTTGGTGGAGCTGTTCGAGGGTGAGCTGCTCCCGGCGGTGGGAGAGCTGCTCACCATCGTGGACCAACCCAGCTACGTGACGGACGCCCGCGGCAACGGCGCTGGCGTCAACGGCATCGACCTCGTCACGGAGCTGGCCGTCGCCTTCATGGACCCAGACTACGCCGCCAGCGTGGGCATGGTGGGGCTGGACGGCAAGGCGAGCACCACCTACGCGGACGGCAGCGTCAAGCCGCAGCTCACGCCGATGGATCTGTTCGCCAACACCCTGCGCGACATGGACCGCCGCACGGCCACGGACGAGGCGCGGCGGCTCCGCTGGCGCAGCGCCCGCTCCAAGCTGGTGGACGCCTTCATGGAGACCAGCGGCTCCGGCTCCAGCATGCGCTTCACGAGCAGCGTCATCTCCGAGGGCGTCCCCACGCTCCTGCGCGTGCTGCGGGAGCAGCTCAACGCCAACTGCCCGGATCGGGAGCAGGGCGGCGGCTGCGAGTGGGCCAGCAAGACGCTCGCCCAGAAGACGAAGGACACCTTCGAGCGACCGAGCTTCGGCACCGCGGTCACGCTCGTGGATTTGCTCGACCACGAGCCGAAGGCCAAGCTCGAGCTGCAGCGGTTCTTGCGGCACCTCCTGCACGCCGTGCTCGGCGACGACGCGGAGGCCGCGACGCTCACCTCCATCGTGGATTTGCTCCAGATCTTGGACGACGAAGAGAACCTGCCGCCGCTGTTCAACGCGGTGTCCTTGGCCGCGGCCCCGCGCACGGCGCGGCTCGGCGGCGAGGAGGCGCCCGGCGCCGCGGACCGCGTCGTGGAGCTGCTCAACGCGCTCACGCGCGAGACGGACGAGAGCGGCGCCGCCGTCCGCAACCCGTACGATCCCTACCACTACGTGGACCTGCTGCTGCGAAACCTGGTGACCCCCATGAACCCGCTGGACGCCAACAGCCTCGCACCCATCGAGGTCATCTTGGACGTCATCGCCGAGGTGAACCGGGAGGACGCCAGCCTGCCGCGCGGGCAGCCGCTCACTCCGCGAGACTTCCAGCTCGTGTTCAGCACCATGCGGGACTTCATGAGCAGCCGCACGCGAGGCTTCGAGCAAATTTACGAGATCATGCGCCACCGTAACGGCAACTGAGGTAGCCCATGAGAGCTCGAATCTTCGCTGCGGCGCTCGGCGCCAGTCTGCTCGCGGGCGTCACGGCCGAGGCCGCGGGGCTCTACTTCTCTGACCGCGGCGTGCGACCCCTCGGGCGCGGCGGGGCCTTCGTCGCCGGCGCGGACGACGGCGGGAGCATCACCTACAACCCGGCGGGGCTCGCCTTCGCCGGGCGGCAGCTGCTGCTCGACGGCTCCTGGCTTCGCTACAACAGCACCTACCAGCGCCGCGCGCTCGTCCAGCAGCGAGACCCGAACACCGGGGAGCCCACCGGCGCGGAGTACGAGCAGGTGTTCCCGGTGGTGGAGGGCTCGAGCCCCATCTTGCCCATCCCCACCGCGGTCATCACGCACGATCTCGACCTCAAGGGCTTCAACTTCGCGCTGGGGGCGTGGGCTCCCTACGCCGCCATCACCAGCTACCCGGAGCGCCTCGGCTCTCAGCCCGCGCCGCAGCGCTACTCCCTCATCACCTTGGATGGGTCTGCGCTCGCCATCTTGGGCGCCTACGGCGCGTGGCACAGCCCCGACAAGACGCTCGCGCTCGGCGCCGGCGTCGAGGCGCTCGGCGGCTACTTCCAGGCCAGCGTCGCGTTCAGCGCCTGCCTGCCGGATCGCTTCTTGTGCGCGCCGGAGCAGCCGGATTTCGACGCCTACTCACGGCTGCGCGTCGGCCCCATCGTCGCGCCGTCCGGGGTGCTGGGCGCCATCTACGCGCCCATGGAGCTGCTGCGCCTCGGGCTGTCCTTCCACTTGCCGGTGTGGATCGACTCCCCCGCCACCACCCAGGTGAGGCTGCCCACGTCGGCGGTGTTCGACGGCGCCAAGCAGGACGGCGACGAAGGCCAAGTGACCTTCACCCTCCCCTGGACGCTGCGCGCCGGCGTGGAGCTGCGCCCGCTCGAGACCACGCGCGCGGAGCTCAGCTTCGTGGTCGAGGCCTGGGGCATGCACGACGAGATCCGCATGCAGCCCAACGGCATGGCGCTCACGGGCGTGCAGGCCTTCCCGCCGCGCTACTACATCTCGCCCATCGCGCTGCAGCGCGGCTTCGAGGACACCTACAGCATCCGCCTCGGCGCCGAGCATGATCTCGCCTTGGGAGGCTACGGCCTGACGCTGCGCGCTGGCGCCATGTTCGAGCCGAGCGCCATCCCCAAGAAGTACCTCAGCGCCACCACGGTGGACTTGGACAAGCTCATCGTCAGCTTCGGCGGCAGCCTGAAGATGGGTCACTGGCGCTTCGACGGGGTGGTCGCGCAGGTCATCGGCTTCGAGGAGCAGGTCGGGGTGCGTGAGGCCGCCATGCCCGTGGTCAACCCAGTGCGCGCCAACCCCACGGGAGATCCGCGCAGCATCAACGCCGGCACCTACAACGCCAGCGCCACGGTGCTCGGCGTGGGGCTGGTGTATCAGTTCGACGGGGCGGCTAGCGCACCCGACAGCGGGCCCGCCGCGCCCAGCGGCGCCGCGCCCTAGCGCTCTCAAGTGCCGGAGGTCACCGGCGGGGGCAGCTCCGGCAGGGACTCCGGGGAGCCGGCGACGACGGGCGGCAGCGGCGTGACGTCCGCCGTCCCCGCGGGCACCTGCCCGGGCACCTTGGCGTAGACGATGATGCTCTGGCCCACCTTCAGCTTCTTCGTGCGGGAGAAGCGGTTGATGCGCTCCATCCAACCGACGCTCATGCCGTAGCGCTGTCCGATGGAAAAGAGCGTCTCACCCTCCGCCACCTTGATCACGATGCGGCGCTTGCCGCTGAGCCCCTCGAAGTAGTCGATGAACTCCGGGCTCCCGGCGACCAGCACGCGCGTGCTCGCCTCTCTCACGTAGCGCACCCCGCTGAGGCTCTGCGACGGTGGGACGAAGACCTGGAGCACCATGTCGGACTGTAGGCGCGCGCTGGGGTCCAAGGCGTTCCAGAGCAAGAGCTCGTGGCTCCCCACCCCGAAGGCCTGAGCTATCCGCGCCAAGCTGTCGCCCGCCACCACTCGGTAAAACACCCGCTCTCGGCCAGCGTATCGGAACTGACGCGCCGGCACGACCACCACCTCTTCGGTGTCCGCGCCAGGCTGCGCGCCAGCCTCCAGGCGCGGCGCGAGCAGCACCGTCCCAGGCTCCAGCACCTCCGCGGCGCCGATGCTGTTGAGCCGGCGCAGCGCCGCGGGCGTGGTGCCGCGCGCCGCCGCGAGCGTCTCCACGGTGTCCCCCACGCGCACCACCACTAGATCTCCCGCAGCGTCGGCGCTCCCCGCGAGCCCCTGGCTGGCGAGGGCGCCGGTGCCTGGTGGCAGGCGCACCTTGTAGCTCAGCGTCGGGCCACTGGCGGGAGGCGTCCTCCCCGCGAGGTACATCGGGTTGAGCTGCTCCACCACGCGCGGCTCGAGCGCCGCCGCCCGCGCGACCTCGCTGAGCGTCGTCCCCGGCGCCACCCTCACCACGTCGAAGCTCTCGGGTGGCTCGGGAGTGATCTGGTCGAGGCCGAAGGCCTTGAGGTTACGCATGACCACGGCCGTCGCCAAGATCTTGGGGACGTAGAGCGTGGTCTCCCACGGGATGGCGGCCTCCAGGCGTGAGAGCTCCCAGAAGTCGTTGCTGCTGAACCTCCGGACGGTCCGCACCAGGCCGCCGTGGCCCATGTTGTACCCCGCCATGGCAAGCTCCCACGTGCCGAAGCGTCGGTACAGATCTCCCAAGTACAGCGCCGCCGCCTCCGTGGCCCGCTCGGGATCCAGCCGCTCGTCGACCCAGCGATCGACCGTGAGCCCGTAGAGCCGGCCCGTGGCCGGCATGAACTGCCAGAGCCCCGCCGCCCCTGCCGGCGACGCGATGGAGGGGTTGTGCCCGCTCTCGATGAGCGACAGGTACACGAGATCCGTCGGGAGCCCGTGCTTGGCGAGCTCCGCGCGCAGGGCCGCGGAGTAGCGCCCGAGCTTGCGCGCCCAAATCTTCGCGATGGCGCGCCCCTTGGGATCGTCTCGGTAAAACTCGAGGTAGCGCACCACGCGCTCGTCGAAGCGCACGGGCAGGTCCGGCAGCGTCAAGGTGCGGAGCCACTCCGCGTTCGTGGCGCTCGAGTCCGTGACGCCCGGCGGCGGCTCGGCGCTCACGCTCGGGGGGAGCCCGGAGGGGTCGACCCGCGAGTCGTCGTGGGCGATGGGGGCGTCCCAGCTCCAGCCCGGGACGAAGCCCCGCAGCGGCCGCGCGAACAGCGCGCGCTCGGACTGACGGAGCTGGCTCAGCTCTGGATCGTCCACCCCCGCCGCGCGCTGCTCGGCGCTGGGCGCTCCGGAGAGCTGCTGCCGGACGGCGGCGCTAGGGACGGCGCGCGGCGCGCCGGGGGGCAGCTTGGCGCTGGGCTTCTTCGGCGGCTTGCCCTGCTGGTGGGCGGGCCCGGTGGGCGCCCTGCTGGTGGACCGGGGCTGGCTCGCGCTCGGCTTGGGCCCGGCGGGCGGGCCGGCGGGCGCCGCGGCCGTGGAGGGGCTCCCCGCGTCCACCGCCGGGGCACCCGCCTCCGCGCCGCCGGCGCTCGCGTCCTCCGACGCCGCCTTCGAGCCCGCCCCAGCCTCGGCCGCGTCGGCGCCCACCGCGCCGCCGTCCGGCGCGCCCGCCTCCCCCGGCGCCGCTCGGGCGACGCGGCCGACCAGGCCCAGGCAGAGCGCCAAGCCGAGCGTGGTCCAGGGGAGCGGTGCACGCATGGGCGTGATCGTTACAGGCTCGCCTGGGTTGGGCAACTGTACGGCGGTTTTCGGCTTGCGCGAGCGCCCACGAGCTGGAAAGCCCTGCAGATGGAACCTACCCGCGTGGAAGTCGACACCATGGGCGCCCTCCCAGTCCCCGCCGAGCGGCTCTGGGGCGCGCAGACCCAGCGCAGCCTGGAGCACTTCAAGATCTCGGGGGAGCGCATGCCGCAGGCCCTGCTCGACGCCTTGGTGCACGTCAAGCGCGCCGCCGCGGAGGTCAACGCGGCGCTGGGAGAGCTGAGCCCAGCGCTGGCGGGAGCCATCCAGCAGGCCTGCGACGAGGTGCTGGCGGGCCAGCACGCCGAGGAGTTCCCGCTGGTCGTGTGGCAGACCGGCAGCGGCACGCAGACCAACATGAACGTGAACGAGGTGCTCGCCAACCGCGCCAGCGAGCTGCTCGGAGGGGTGCGGGGACAGGGGCGCATGGTGCACCCCAACGACCACGTCAACCACGGGCAGTCCTCCAACGACGTGTTTCCCACCGCGATGGCCGTGGCCGCCAGCGCGGCGCTGCAGACGCGCGTCTTGCCGGAGCTGCGGCGGCTGGCCGAGGTGCTGGAAGATCGCGCGCAGCGCTACTCCCGGCTCGTGAAGCTGGGGCGCACGCACTTGATGGACGCCACGCCGCTCACCGTGGGGCAGGAGCTGTCCGGCTGGGCCGCGCAGCTCCGGCACGCCGAGCGCCACCTCACCGCCTGCCTGCCGCACGTGGCGGAGCTGGCCATCGGGGGCACGGCGGTGGGCACCGGCCTGAACGCGCACCCGGAGTTCGCGGCGCGGATGGCGCGCGCGCTCTCCACCGCGACCGGGCTGACGCTCACCAGCGCGCCGAACAAGTTCGAGGCCCTGTCGGCGCACGACGCGCTGGTGACGGCGCACGGCGCGCTGAAGGCGCTCGCCATGGCGCTGCACAAGATCGCCAACGACGTGCGCTGGCTCGGCTCGGGCCCCCGCGCCGGTCTCGGTGAGCTGAGCCTGCCGGAGAACGAGCCGGGCAGCTCGATCATGCCGGGCAAGGTCAACCCCACGCAGTGTGAGGCCCTCACCATGCTCGCCGCGCGCGTGCTCGGCAACGACGTGACGCTCGGCTTCGCCAGCGGCAGCGGCGCGCTGCAGCTCAACGTCTACAAGCCCGTCATCATCTTCTCGTTCCTGGAGAGCACCCGCCTCTTGGCCGACGGCTGCGCGAGCTTCCGGCGGCACTGCATCGAGGGCATGCAGCCGAACGAGGAGCGCATCGCGCACCACCTGGAGAGCTCGTTGATGCTGGTCACCGCGCTGAGCCCACACATCGGCTACGACGCCGCCGCCAAGATCGCCAAGAAGGCGCACGCCGAGGGCACCACGCTGCGCGTCGCCGCCGCGGCGCTGGGGCTCGTCGCCGCGGAGGACTTCGACCGCTGGGTGCGCCCCGAGGACATGGTCGGCGTCGAGCTCGGATGACGCTGTGCTAGGCTCGCGCCAGTGATCGAGCGCCGTCAGCTAGTGCTTCAGCGCGGGCTCCTGGTGGCGCTCGCGCTGGCGGCCTCGGCCTACGGCCTGTGGGCGCTGCGCGCGGTGCTCACGCCGCTGCTGCTCGCCTTCGCCATGGCGTACCTGCTCAACCCCGTGGTCACGCGGCTCGAGCGCTGGCGGGTGCCCCGCGCGGCGGGCGTGCTGCTCACGGTGCTGGGGTTCTTGATCCTCGTCACGGCGTTCTTCCTGCTCGTCATCCCGGCGGTGGTCCGAGAGCTCGTCACCGCCGCCCAGGCCTTGCCGGCGCAGCTCCAGGCGCTCCTCCAGCGCCTGGAGCCCTGGCTAGAGCGCGCCGGGGTCCGGCTCCCCCACGACACGGGGGAGGTCATCCAGTGGCTCAGGGGGCACGCTGGCGCCAGCTCCGCGCTCCTGCTCCCCGCCGGCGGCGTGCTCGGGAGCATCGCGGGCAGCGCCTTCGGCGCGCTGGGCGCCGCGGTGGGCGCGCTGGTGGTGCCCATCTTGGCCATCTACCTGCTCAGCGACTTCGATCGCCTGCTGGCGGGCGCCGGGCAGCTCATCCCGCCGCGCTACCGCGCCCACACCACCGCGGTCTTCCGGGAGATCGACGCCATCCTGATGCAGTTTCTGCGAGGGCAGCTCACGGTGATGGGCATCTTGGCGGTGCTCTACGCCGGCGCCTACAGCGCGCTCCGCGTCCCGCTCGCGGTGCCCATCGGGCTCGTCGCGGGGCTCGTCAACTTCATCCCGTACGTGGGCGGCGCGTTTGCGCTCGTGGCGGGGCTCGGCATGGCCTTGCTCAGCGGCGGGGGCTGGGAGCAGCTGCTCGGGGTGCTCATCGCGTACAGCATCATCCAGACGCTCGAGGGCTTCGTCATCACGCCGCGCATCGTGGGGCAGAGCGTCGGGATCGCGGAGGTGTGGGTGCTCATCGCGCTCTACGTCGGCGGAGAGCTGTTCGGGTTCTTGGGCGTGCTCTTGGCGCTGCCGGGCGCGGCGGTGCTCAAGATCCTCATCCAGCGCGCGCTCAGCAGCTACACGCAGTCCGAGCTGTTCCTGGCTGGCGCGCCCCTCGACACCCCGCTCATCGTGCCGCCCCTGTCCGTGCCCCCGGAGCCGTCGCCCGCCGAGCCCGGGCCCGGGGCGGTGCCGAGCGAGCCCCCCACGCCGCCGCCGGACCTGCAGCTCCCCACCTCCCCGCCTGCGCCAGCGGGCCCTGGAGCACCGCCCGATGAGAATGCTCCACTGGCGCCGCAATCCGCGGCGTCAGTGGACCCCTCCAGCACGCCCGAGGCCTTGCCGTAGCCGGCGCAGCGCTCTCATAACCTCCTCATGCTGCACGGAGTCCACCGCCGCGCGCCCGAGGAAGACACCGCCGTCAGCCTGCTCGTGGCCTGCCACCAGCGCATCCGTCATTTCACGTCCCTCGCCGGGCGCCTCGCGGAGGCATCGGACGCGCCGGCGCGCGACGTGGCGGACGCCGCGCAGCGCATCCATCGCTATTTCTCCATCGCGTTTCCGCTCCACGTCGAGGACGAAGAGCAGAGCCTGCTCCCGCGCCTGCGCGGCGCGGCGCCCGAGGTGCTGCAGGCGCTGGAGGCCATGCAGCGTGAGCACAGCGACCACGAAGCCGCCGTCGCGTCCCTGCTGCTCGTGACGCAAGCGCTCATGGCCGCCCCAGCGTCGCTGCCGCAACGTGCGGCGGAGCTCCGCGGCGTGGCGGAGCGCCTGACGGGGCTCTTCGAGCCACACCTCACGCGTGAAGAGACGATCCTCTTCCCCGCGGCGCTGCGCCTGCTCGACCGGGACGCGCACGCCGCCGCCTGCGCAGAGTACCGCGCCCGCCGCGTCGATCGCGGGATCGTGGCGGTGAGCTGAGGTGGGCGGCGCCGGCGCGGCCGCGTCGCGGCGCGCCCCAGAGCGCAGCCTGCCGAGCGCTCCCGGGCGCCTCCCCTCCCCGTCGCCTCAACCCTCGGCGACCAAATACCCTTCCTCGCGGATGGCCGCGGCCAGCGCCGCGCGGGGCTGCGTGCTCCCGGTGACCTCCACGCGCTCCGCCTTGCGATCCACGCTGACCTTGGCGCTGGAGTCCAGCCGCTGGATGGCGCGCTTGACGGAGGCCTCACAGTGACCACAAGTCATCCCGGTGACAGAAAAGATCTCGCTCATGGCTGGCTCCTTCGGCTCAGGGAGGGTGCGCTCCTTCACCGCGATGTCAAGGGCCACCAGGCGCGCGGCGCCGAGCTCGGCGCCCGGCCAGCACCCCGAAGGCGACCATGAGCAGCGCTGAGCGGTCCCTGGATCTGGGCATTGGTGGGATGACCTGCGCGTCGTGCGTGGCGCGGGTGGAGCGCGCGCTCGGCAAGGTGCCTGGGGTAGAGCAGGTGAGCGTCAACCTGGCCACCGAGAGCGCCCGTATCACCTTCCAGCAGGGAGACGCAGCGGAGCTCGGCCCCGTCGTGCGCCGCGCGGTGCGCGACGCCGGCTATGAGCCGCGCGCCCCGGAGGCCGCGCTGGAGCCAGAGCACGGCTCGAGCTGGGCGGGCTTCGCCCCGGTGGCGCTCGGCCTGCTGCTCTCGGCGCCGCTGATGCTGCCCATGGCGCTGATGCCCTTCGGGGTGCACTGGATGCCGCCGGCGTGGGCGCAGTTCGCGCTCGCCACACCGGTGCAGTTCTGGCTCGGCGCGCGCTTTTATCGCGGCGGCTGGCACGCGCTGCGGGCCCGTGCCGGCAACATGGATCTGCTCGTGGCCACGGGGACCACCGCCGCCTGGGCGCTGTCGGTGTGGCTGTGGCTCACGGCCCCGCCCGGCCACGCGCCACACCTCTACTTCGAGAGCGCGGCGGTCGTCATCACCCTGGTGCTGCTCGGCAAGTGGCTGGAGCTGCGCGCCAAGCGGCAGACCACCTCCGCCATCCGGGCGCTGCACGCGCTGCGCCCGGAGCTGGCCCACCTCCTCGAGTTCGATGAGGAGAAGGACCTCCCGGTGGAGGAGCTGCGCCGCGGCGATCGGCTGGCGGTGCGCCCCGGGGAGCGCCTCCCCGCCGATGGGCTCGTGCTGGAGGGCGCCTCACACGTCGATGAGTCCATGCTCACGGGCGAGCCGCTGCCGGTGCCCAAGGCCGTAGGTTCGGCCGTCACGGGCGGCTCCATCAACGGCGACGGGCGGCTGGTGATGGAGGTGACGGCGGCCGGCTCGGAGAGCGTGCTCTCACACATCATCCGCCTGGTGCAAGACGCCCAGGCCGCCAAGGCGCCCGTCCAGCGCCTGGTGGACAAAGTGTCCGCCGTGTTCGTGCCGGTGGTCATCGGGGCTGGGCTGCTCACCTTCCTGGCGTGGTGGCTCGCGGGCCTCGGGCTCGAGACGGCCATCCTGCGCGCCGTGGCGGTGCTGGTCATCGCGTGCCCTTGCGCGCTCGGCCTCGCGACGCCCACCGCCATCATGGCGGGCACCGGCGTGGCGGCGCGCCACGGCATCCTCATCAAGGACGTGGCGGCGCTCGAGATCGCGCACCGGGTCCGCACCGTGGCCTTCGACAAGACGGGCACGCTCACGCGCGGGCAGCCTCGGCTCTTGGCGCTGTGGCCTGCCGCGAGCACCACTCTGGAGGCCGCGCTCGCGCTCGCGGCCAGCGTGCAGAGCGGCAGCGAGCACCCGCTGGCGCGCGCCGTCCTCGACGCCGCTCGCCAGCGCGGCCTCGGCGTCGAGCCCGCGCGCGACGTGCGCGCCGTCCCCGGGCACGGCACCGAGGGCCGCGTGCGGGGCGAGCGGGTGCTCATCGGCAGCCTACGCTGGCTCCGCGAGCTGGGCGCCGAGCTCCAGCCGCTGCTCGAGCTCCAGGCCGGGGACCCCCGCGCGGAGGGCGCCACGCTCTCTGCGCTCGCCGTCGCCTCGGAGGGCGACGGTCCACCCACGGCGCTCGCGCTGCTCGCCTTCGGTGACGAGCCCAAGCCCGAGGCGCAGCGCGCCATCGCGCGGCTGCACGCCACCGGCGTGCGCACGGTGATGATCTCCGGTGACAACCGCGCCGCGGCCGAGGCCATGGCGCGCCGACTCGGGATGCGCGTGGAGGCAGGGGAGGTGGTGGCGGAGGTGCTCCCCGGCGACAAGGCGCGGGTCGTGCGTGAGCTCCAAGCCGGGCGCTTTCAGCGCGGCGCTGGCGCGAGCGCGCCCGAGGCCAGGCCGGAGGTGGTGGCCATGGTCGGAGACGGTGTGAACGACGCCCCCGCGCTCGCTGCCGCGGACGTGGGCATCGCCATGGGCAGCGGCACCGACGTGGCCATGCACGCGGCGGGCGTGACGCTGATGCGCGGCGACGTGGGGCTGGTCCCCGCGGCGCTGGAAATCTCGCACCGCACCCTCCGCAAGATCCGCCAGAACCTCTTCTGGGCCTTCGTCTACAACGTCATCGGGATCCCGCTGGCGGCGCTGGGCTACCTGAGCCCCGTGCTGGCTGGGGCAGCCATGGCCTTGTCCTCGGTCAGCGTGATGAGCAACGCGCTGCTCTTGCGGCGCTGGCAGCCGCCGCCGGGCTGAGGGCCGCGCGGCGTGCGCCGGCAGCGGCCGCGCTCACGAGCGCAGCGCGCCCCAGAGCAGCACCCCGAAGCCGCCCACCTCGCCCACGATGAGCACCAGCATGTAGGCCCACACCAGCGCCGGGCGGAGCCTCCAGCGCCCGAGCGTGAAGGGCCGGCGGAGCTGGTTGTCCGTGTCACCGAGCGCTCCGTGCACCACGTAGGTGAGCACCGCCGAGGCGAAGAGCCCCATGGTGACGCCCACCGTGAGCCGCGTCTGCTCCGGCGTGAGCACGGAGTACGGCACGAACTCCCGCAGCAGCAAGCACGCGAAGGCGTAGAGCAGCGCCGCGCGGTGCGCGATGTCCACGTAGGTCGGGCTGATGCCCTCCGGGGAGCGCATGATGCAGCCAAATTTCCAGACCCCGGTCAGCAAGCCCGTCAGAAAGAACAAGCCCGCCGCGATCAAACACAACTTCTCAGCGGTCACTCGCTCCTCCTCGCTCGGGGTCGCCCCCCAGCCCTAGCACCGCGGCGCTCGGGCTGTCACGCTGGCGCCGGCTCCCGCGGGGCCGCGGCGCGCGCGGCCGCTCACTGCGGCCGCACGTCGAACAAGTCCCAGGCGGGGGTGTGGTTGTTCTCCGCGGCCACCTGCGCCGTGACGTAGAGCGCAGGGTAGGTCTGGGTGATGGCGCCGCTGGCGTCCGTGGTGATGCCCGCGATGAAGAGCTGTGGGTTGTCGCCGTCCCGCCGGGTGGAAGAGAAGACCACCCAGTAGTAGCGCGTGCCGCCGAGCACCTCCACGCTGGGCGCCCAGCGAGGCCAGGAGTTCATGAGCCCAGGGCTCACCTGCCCGGTGCACGCCGGGGGATCATTGGCGGCGAGCCGCGTGGCGGCCCCCCCCTTGGAGGGCACCACGAACACCTCACCCGTGGGCTCATTGTAGCTGTCCGCCCAGGTGCCGTCCGCCTCACGGCGCGGCGCTGCACGGTTGAACGCGAGCAGCGCGTCGTCCGAGGAGACGACGGGGTAGTACTCCCAGTAGTCCGGCTCGCTCGCTCCAGGCAGCGGCTTGGCCTCACCCCCTTGGCGGTTGGCGTACGGCACCGTGTAGATGTCCATGGTGGGGTCCGCGTCCGTGATGCGCGCGATGACGCCCTCGCTCGCCACCGCCGAGGAGACGTAGGCGATGGTGGAGCCGTCGTGCCACCAGCTGGGCGACGTCACGCCGCGTGGATCACCCGTGCGCGCGAGCAGCCCCCAACCGCCGGTGGTGTTGGTGGCGTGCAGATCCGTCCAGGCCAGCTCGGCGCGGCCACCCGTCTCCACGGGCGCCTGAAAGACCGAGAGGACGACGGCGTCGGCGCTGGAGTAGTGCGCCCGGGAGACGACGGGCGCCGACTGCTTGTGGCGACCGAGCAGCTGCAGCGCCGTCGGTGTGGCCACGGCCTCAGGGGGAGCGCTCCCCTGGCCATCCACGCTGCGAATGTCCACGCTGCGCGTCCCCGCGCTGCCGTCGCGCGTGTAGACGGTGTGCTTGCCATCGGGGGACGAGACGTGGCAGGCGACGCAGGTGGTGTCGCCGCCCACGATGCTGGGCGTGAGCACGGTGGTGACGGTGGCGTCACCGATGGTGAAGCCCTTGAGCGCGGTGCCCTTGCGATCGGCCGCGCCCGTGGTCCAGTACACGACCGAGCCCGGCGCCGCGACGGGGGCGAGGTGCACCACGCTCTCCGCGCTGGCGAAGGGTCCTGCGCCGAGGCTCCCCGCCTGCAAGCTCGCGCCGCGCAGCGACACCTCGAGGTCCTCTCCCGCGCTGTGGAGCGTGAGCCGCATCCACAGGTTGGGCGTGATGGTGTACGAGCGCTGCGTCGTGTAGACGACCAAGGCGCGCGCTTGATTTCTGATCTTCAGGCGCAGCTCGAACACGTTCTGCTCCGGGGCGGCGGACCACTCGAAGCGCAGCGGCGTCCAGTTCTTGGGCACGAGCGCGCCGGGCGGAGGCTCGCTCAAGCAGGGGCTCCCCGAGGTGGCCGACGCGCCGCCGAATTGTGCCGGGAGGTCTTGCGGCAGCCCGTCTTCCAGCTGCGGCTCGACCGGGAAATCTTCGAACGAGCCCTGCCCCGCCGTCCCCGCGCTCCCGCCAGTGCCTGCGCCGCCGCCGCTGCCCGCCGAGCCCGCGCTCCCGCTAGAGCCGCTAGAGCCGCTGGAGCCGCTCCAGCCCGCGCCCTCGCTGCCTTCGTCGCTCTTCGAGCAGCTCACCGCCAAGGCGGTGCAAGCCGCGACCGCCCCCACGACCCACTGGATCCGCGCCATGCGCCAACGATACTCGGCGAGCTCGGCGCTGACAACGCGACCGTCCCTCCGACCTGCGCTCGAGACCGCTGCGGCAGGTGCTCAGCGCCGTCACGCCGTGGCTCAGAAGGTCCCAGCGATCGCGAACCGGAAGAACGGCCCCGACGCGCTGAGCTGCCCGAGCTCCAGCGCCGAGGTGCGCGCGGGCGCCCGCGAGTCCTCCGGGGGCTTCAGCGACAAGCTCATGCGCTGCGTGATGCCGTAGCCGCCATCGGCCACCACCCAGAACATCAGGGGCACCCGCGGGCCGCGCAGATCCAGCGCAGCCAAGGCCGCGCCGGCGCTGCCGTCGAAGGCGAAGCGCCAGGCGGTCGCCTCGAGCGTCACCCCGGTGCTCCCCTCCTCCAGGCTGGCCGCCTGGTACTGCGCACCGACGCTGGGGCGCGCGAAGACGTAGAGCCTCGGCAAGACGTGGTACCGCAGCTCCGGCCCCGACGTGAGCCGGTGCGTGTTGAGCAGCGTGCTGGCGCCGCGCGCCGTGCCGGCCGCCCCGCCGCCCTCGTAGGCGAGCGTCCAGCCCAGGGACCACGCTTCACGGAGGCTGAAGGCCCACGAGGCGCCGAGGCCTCCTCCCGCGAAGGTATCGTCCGTGGAGAAAGGATCGAAGCCGCTGTCCTTGATGAAGGACGTGCGCATCCCGATCCAGAGCTGCCACGCCGGGGGCTCCGCCGGTGGCAGCGGCGCCACGACCGCCGGGCGCTCCGCGGCGGGGCCTGGCGCCGCTGGAGCGGGGGCGGCGCGCTGCTCCGGTGAGGGCTCAGGGCTCACCGGAGCGGGCTCGGGCGCCGCTGGCGCCATGGACGGCGCGGCGGGCGCGGGCTCCGGCGCCTCCCCCGCTGGGACGACACCCTCTGCGGCGCCAGGCGCCGGCGCCTCGGCGCCCGGCGGCGGCGGGGGACTCTGAGCCGCAGCCAGCGAGGCGCTGAACCCGGCCGCCAGCCACCAGCGCGCCGCGCTCACGGCAGCCCCCCGAGCCACAGCCCCGAGAAGAACCGGCTCCGCGCGGTGTCCGGCTCCAGCGCATCGAGCACGGTCGCGCCGAGCGAGGTCTCCCCTGCTTGCTCGCTCGCGTGGAGCGCGATGACCGCGCGCCCCTGATCCCGCCGCGCCACGTCGTACACCGCCAGCACGTCCCGCTCCACGTCGAGCGAGGTGGGGTGGAGCGTGGAGAGCAAGATGCGGGCAAAGCTCCGGGTGCCGCTGCGCAGCGCCCACACGCGCTCACCATCCGGGGAGACCGACAGTGAGAAGCCCGACGCCTGCGTGAGCATGGGGAAGCTCTGGCGCTGGTTCAGATCCAAGACGTAGAACTCCGCGCCCTTGGCGCTCTCCAGCAGCTTCAGGTGGGCGTTCTGCTCGCCTGGGATGTCCGTGACCTGCGCCACGGCGATCCCGATGTCGTAGTGGTCCACGCTGCGGTACGGCGTGCCGCTGGTCTTGCCGAGCGACCAGAACGCGATCCCCGCCGTGGAGGGGCTCCACAGCAGCGCCACGTCGCTGCCCGCCGGCTGAGCCGCCAGGTCTCCCGTGACGCGCGTGAGCCGCGAGAACGGCCGCGGGAAGCGCACCGTCTCCGGGAAGCTCGAGCTTGGGTCGATGAGGGTCGCCCGGCTGGCGGTCGGCACCAGCGCGGCCAACCGCAGCCCGCCATCGGTCTGGACGAAGGCGATGCTGGACGGGACACCGCCCACGTCCGCCACGTTGACCAGCAGCTTGAAGGGGCGCGCGTCGCCCGCCGGAGGCTGTCCGAGCTCCAGCAGCACGACGTTGGGATCGTTCTCGAGGCGCACCGCGATGCGCGCCCCCGCCGCTCCGTCGTGGACAGCGACCTCGGCCGGAGCGCCGGTGGCGCCGCTCGGCGTCTTCGGCAAGAGGACGGTGACCTCGTCGCGTGTCAGATCGGACAGATCGATCAAGGAGACGTCGCGCTCGGTCTCCACGATGAGCAGGCGCCGGGGCGGGCCGTTCGGGACCGTCAGCTCGCTCGTGAAGGTGAGCCGCTCCGGCCGTCCCCCGAAGCTGCGTACGGTCTTGGAGACGGGCGTGGAGCTCGGATCTTGGAGGTTGACGAAGATGAGCTCGTTTGGGTTGACGACCAGGCCGCCGGCGTCGTGCACGACCGCCCACTGCCCCTCTGGATCCAGCGCGATGCCTTGCAGGGGGTCCGTCAAGGAGTAGCGCGCGGTCACCTTGGGCTGCACGCCGCCGTCGATCACGGTGAGCGAGGGGTGCTCGTCGTCCGGGTGCAGGCGGGGCTGCACGCCGCGCGAGAGCACGAACAGCGTCGAGCGGTCGAGCGAGGGCTCGATGGCGACGATGTTCTTGCCGACACGCAGCGGCGTGTTGGCGAGGCTGAGCTCCGACGACGCCGACAGCATCATCACGCGGTCCAGCGCCGGATCCGCCACTGCCACGGCGCCGCTCAGACCGACGCTCTCGATTGGAAGCCGCGTGCTTGCGTCCCAGCGCGCTGGGCGATCACCGCAGCCGGTGAGCGCCCCGAGCGTCAGTCCCATGAGTATGAGTCGTTTCAAGAGCGCTCCTCTCACTCTACCACCTTGGCGCCCAGCTCGAAGCCGGTCAGCGTCCGAACCTCGCCCGTGTCGAAGCCGATGAAGGTGATGCGGCCTTCCGGGTGAAGCTGGACCACGTAGCCCTTGTTTGCGGCGGCCACGACGCCGGCCGCGAGCGGCGGGCTCGCCAGCGGCTCGTAGTCCACCTGCTGAGCGCCGAGCCAGACGTGGTACACGCCGTACTGCCGTCGCGCGTCCCCACGCACGGTGATGAGCGCGTGCTCACTCAGCGCGCCCGGCTGGAAGGCTACCGCTTGCGGCGGGGCGTCCGTTCCCACGAGCTTCGGGGACAGCGCCTGCGCCGTGGACAGCACGGAGAAGGCGCCCGCCTTCGCGCTCCCCGAGGGCACGCCCTGCAGCACGATGGCGTGGCGCGCGTCCGGCGCCGGAAACACCGCGCTCACCGGGGCTCTCATGGCCACCACACGCTGCGCGAGGTGCTCGGGGCCGGAGGACAGCGTCACGATCCCTAGCCGATCACTCTCGACGGCGTTGGTGTAGAGGAGGGCCACGCTGGAGTCGTAGCTCAGCGCCACGCTCCCCACGGTGGCGTCTTGGAGGCGCACGCTCTCGATGCGCTCGGGCGCCGTGGTCGCCTCCGGCACCGGGAGCACGAACACCTCCGAGCGCTCCCTCACCACGGCGACCGCGCGCGCTCCATCCGCGGAGAGGTCCAGATCCGTGACGCTCCCGGAGAGCGGCACCGCGACCCGCGCGCCCGTCTCGAGCGAGACGAAGCCGACGTCACGGCTGCCGTCCTGTCGCACGAGCGCCCAGGCGCCGCTCGGGGTGATGCTCACGTCGTAGCTGGCAGTGTCCACCAGCGGCGCGTCGCTCAAGGCCACCAGCTCGCTGACGCGCGGGGCGGCGCCCTCCAGCTCGAGGACGGAGACCCCGGGCTCGGTCACGGCGAAGGCGCGCCGCTCGCCCTCGGCGAAGGCGATGCTGCTAGGGCGATACCCCACGCTGAGGATCCGTGAGCGCTCCCGTTCCGGCGTGAGCTCCAGCACCGTGATGTCTTGAAAGCCGTCCGTAGGATCTGCCCGCTCGACCCGCCGCGCGTCCGTCCACGCGATGGCCCAGCGCCCGCTGGGGCTGATGGCCCAGGCGTTCGCGCCACGGTGCGTCTCCAGGGTGAGCTGCGTCAGCGCGCCGCTCGCATCGACGCGAAACAGCGTGGCGTCGTGGCTCCTCGCGTTGAGCACGATGGCGGCGTTGCCGTCAGGATCCGGGACGGCGGCCAGGTAGGTGGGGCCGTCCCCCGCCTCCGCGAGCCGCACCTCGTAGCTGACCGCGTCCACCAGCGCCACGCGTCCGCTCTCGGGGTTCGCCGCCCAGACGTACTTGCCCGTGGCGATGGGGGACAAGAAGGAGCTCTCCAGCTCACGCTCGGGGGCGGTCGCGCCAGCCCCGCCGCCCACGCCGGAGTCCGCGACGCCCGAGCCACCGGTCCCGGCCGCGCCGCTCGTCCCCGCCCAGCCGCCGCCGAGGCCCGCGCTGCCGCTGCTGTCCGAGGCATCGTCGGAATAGCCACAGTGGCTAGACCACAGCGCCAGCGTGACGCCGAGCCCCCCGAGCCCCAAGCGCCAGCGGCTCATGGGCTCCCCTCCACGACCTTGGCGTCCAGCTCGAAGCCCGTCAACGTCCGCGCCTTACCGTCCGCGAGACCGACGAAGGTGATGCGCCCCTCGGGGTGCTCCTGCGCCACGAAGCCCAGCCCAGCGGCGGGGACGAGCCCCGTCGCGAGCGGCGGGCTGGCGAGCCTCAAGGCATCCACGCGAAGCTCCGGGAGCCACACCAGGTAGGTGGCGGCGGCGGACGTGGTGGCGCCCCGCACGGTGATGAGCGCGCGCTCGTCGTTCAGCGCCACGCCCAGCGGCTCCGAGTCCAGACCCTGGATCTTCGGGGGGAGCGCCAGCGCGAGCGGGACGACGCTGAAGGCCGCGACCTTGGTGCTCCCGGCGCTTGGGGCCAAGAGCGCGATGGCGTGACGTCCATCCGGCGTCGGGAACACCGCCCGCACCGGCGCCTTGAGCGCGACCGTGCGGTGCGTGAGGTAGCTCGCCCCTGGCGCCGTGCTCAAGATGGTGAGGTGATCGTTCGGGGTAGCGTTGGTGTAGAGCAGCGCGACGTTGCCCTGCTCTCCGAGCACCACGCTGCCAAAGGACTCCTCCGGGAGCGTCCGCACCTCGAAGCCGCTCGGGTCCGAGAAAATGCCCGGGATGGGCAGCACGACCACCTGACTGCCACCCTCACTCCCGCTCGCCCCTCCTGCACCGCTCGCTCCCCCGCCGCCGCCCGCGCCCGCGGCTCCGCTCGCGCCCCCGGCGCCGCCCGCGCCCGCGCTCGCGCCCGCGACACCCCCAGCCCCAGCGCTCGCTCCCCCGCTCCCGCTCGCCCCCGCAGCGCCCCCGCTCGCGCCCGCAGCACCACCGGCTCCGGCGCTCGCGCCCGCAGCGCCCCCGCTCGCGCCCGCGGCGCCACCCGCCCCGGCGCTCGCGCCCCCGCTCCCGCTCGCTCCCGCCGCGCCGCCAGCGCCCGCAGCCCCTGCGCTCCCGCTCGCCGGCGACCGCACGACCGCGACCGCGCGCGTACCGTCGGCGCTCAGATCCAGATCCGTCACCGGCCCGGAGAGCTGCACCGTCACCCTCGCGCCCCCGGGCAGCGCGATGACCCCGACGTGGCTCGCGCCTGGCTCCCGAACGAGCGCCCACGCGCCATCGGCGGTGATGGAGACGTCGAGCTTGGCCGCGCTCGCCAGCGGCTCTTGCGTGAGCGGCAGCTCCGCCGACACGAAGGGCGACGCCGCGCCGCCGAGCTCGATGACGGAGAGGCCCGCCTCGGTGACCACGAAGGCGCGCCGCTCGTCGTTGGCGATGACCACCCGCGAGGGACGGTAGCCCACGCTCAGGCGCGTGACCTTCGGCGCTGCTCCGGAGAGCTCCAGCACGCTCACGTCCTGGAAGCCCTCGATGGGATCGGCGCGCCCCACCTCCGCGGCGTCCGTCCAGGCCAAGGCGACCTTGCCACGCGAGCTCACCGCCCAGCGGTTGGCGTCGCGGTGTAGCCGCGCGGACAGCACCTCGACCCGGCCGGCCCCGTCCACGGACAGCACGCTGGCGTCCTGACTCTTGGTGTTGACGACGAGCGCACGCTGCAGCTCCGGCCGAGCGGGCACCGGGGCCGCGGCGAGGTACGTCGGACCATGCCCGACGGCGAAGGACCGGACCGCGATCTGCTGCGCGTCGATGAGCGCGACGCGGTCACTGGCGGGGTTGGCCGTCCACACGTACGTGCCCGTGACGACCGGAGCGCGGAAGCTCCCCTCGAGCTCTTGCTCGGGGCGTGAGCCCGCGCTGCCCCCGGCGCCGGAGGCCCCAGCCGCGCCGCCGCACCCCGGGCCAAAGCACCCACCGCTGTCCTGCGAGTCCTGCCCCGGAGCGCTGCGCTCCGCGCGGTCCGCCGAGGCGCAGCGCGTGGTGGCCAGCAGCAGGCCCAGCGGCAGAGCCAAGCACCACCAGGTTGCACGCCGAGCAGGAGCCACCACAGTGGGCTGTTCCTTTGCAAATCACGCGCCACGACCGAAGGCACCTGAAGTAGCTCCGATCTCCTCGACCCGCGGCGGCTGCATCTGACACGGCGGTCATAGCCCGAAGGCCGCTGTGCCACTGGTCCCTCGCTCCCGGCGCGCGACGGGCTTTGCCGCTGGGGTTCGAGGCGAGAGACGCTTCAAGGTCGCCAGGCTTGAACTCGATGAGGGAGAGCCGTCATGATGCGGTTGGATGAAGGTCGCGCGCGCGCTCGCCTGGCTGCGCTACGCGCTCCCGGTCTTCCTTGCGCTCACGGGCCTCGTCGCGCTCGGGTTTCTGCCGCGTCGGCTCGACCCCGCGCTCACTGCCCTCACCCAGTGGGAGTTCCGCCTCACGGACCTCGACGCCCCCCTGGAGCCCACGGAGGGCGCTCGCCAAGCCTCCTACCTCCCCCTCGAGCTCCCCTCGTACCCCCCGGGGGAGGGACACCTCCTCTGGCTCCGCACCAGGCTGCCGCAGACCCTCCCGCCGGACGCGACGCTCGCGCTCGACGCCGTCCTCGGGCCCTTCGAGGCCTACGTCGGCGCGCAGCGGGTGCTCAGCTACCCCGAGCCCCTCGGCCTCACGGCACCTCCCCCCGTCGGGCTGCCCTGGCAGCTCATCCCTCTGCCCCCGGGCAGCGGCGGTCAGCGGCTGACCTTGCGCGTGCGCGTGGACTACCGCCCCATGGGGCTCAAGGGCACCCCCCTGCTCGGCTCGCGCGCGGCGCTCCTGCAGTGGGCCCTCGAGCGCGATCTTCCTCGCCTGGTGGTCGCCCTCGTCGCACCGCTGCTCGGCTTGCTGAGCCTGATGGCCTTCGGTGACCGCCGCTCCTGGCGGCTGCCGGTGAGCTTCTTCGGCTGGACCGTCGCCTGCGGGGTCTACATCACCCACTACGCGCACATCACCGACCTGCTCTTCCCAGCCCCGCTGCTCTCCTTCTGGGCCTGGGCCCTCGCGCTCCCGACCGCCAGCCTGAGCGGCGTGCTCTTCCTCGAGGCGCTCTTCGCCGCTCGTCCCAGCCAGCCGCTACGCTGGGCGCTGCGCGTCAACGTGGTCTTCTTCGTCCTCTACGTGGCCGCGCTGAGCGCGAGCGCGGCGCTGAGCCGGGTGCCCGGCTCAGCGCCCTCGAGCCTCGTCGTCTTCGCCTACGCGCTGAACACGGCGCGGCTCGTCCTGCTCGCTTCGGCGCTGCTCGCGCTGGTGGAGCTGACCCGGCGCGCGCTCCAGGGAGACGCGGACGCGCGCCTCTACCTGACGGCCTACGTGATCCTGCTCGCGCTCCTGCTCCGAGATCTCCTGGCGGCCTTCGGGACGGCGCAGCTGGCACATCGCTCCCAGCTCCACGTCGGGCTCATGGTCTGCCTCATCGCCATGGCCATGCTGCTGCAACGGCGGCACCTCGCGCTCCACACGCGCGCGCTGGCGCTCGAACGTGAAGCAGCGGACCGGGTGCACGAGAAGGTGCTGCTGCTGCGAGACCTCCACGATGGCATCGGCGCGCACACCAGCAACATGATGATGTTGGCGCAGATCGGGGTGGTGAAGCCGGAGCGCGCGAGGGCCGCGCTCGAGACCATCGCGGAGCTGTCCAGCAAGAGCCTGGCGGAGCTGCGCGCGTTCGTGCGCACTCAGCGGGACGAGGAGCCCGGCTGGGAGCAGCACGCGGCGGAGCTGCGCCAGCTCGGGGCGAGCCTGGTGGAGGCGCACGGACGCCGGTTCGAGATGCAGGTGGAGCTGCGCACGGACGAGCGGCCCAGCCCGCTCGTGGGGCTGCACCTGCTGCGTATCTTCAACGAGGGGCTGACCAACGCGCTGAAGTGCGAGACCGGCAGCTTCCTCCGGGTGGTGCTCCAGGTCACTCCCGAGCACCTCCTGCTCCGCATGGAGAACGACGGCCAGCGCCTCGACGGCGCGCCGCGAGGGGTCGGCGCCGGCCGTGGCCTGGAGAACCTGAAGGCGCGCGCCACCGAGCTGGGCGGCACGCTCGGCGTGTGGCTCGGGGACACCTCCTGCTTGGAGCTGCGGGTGCCGCTCACCGCGGCGGCTGGAGCCGCCTCAGCGCCCTGACGGGGATTTTCCGGGGAGGGCTCCCCTCGCCGCTGCTGCCTCGGGGCGTGGCTGCTAACCTCAGCCTCGTGGAGAGCAGCGGACCGCCGGGAGCACCGCCCCCCCTACGGCTCGTCATCGTCGACGACGATCCGCTGACGCGCAGCACCATGAGGGAGATGCTCGACGGCGTGGCCGGACTACGGGTCGTGGGCACCGCGGCGGGCGCGGCCGAGGCGCTGGCGCAGATCGACTCGACCGTCGACGTCGCCCTCGTGGACCTGGGCCTGGGCGAGGAGTCGGGCGCCGAGCTCATCGCCGCGCTCAAGCACCGCCTTCCCCACCTGAACATCATGGCCCACACCGTGTTCGACGACCGAGACCAGATCTTTCGGGCGCTGAAGGCCGGCGCTGCAAGCTACGTCCTCAAGGGAGCCCGACGTCGAGCGCTGATCGACGCCATCCACGAGCTCCACGCCGGCGGCGCTCCCATGAGCCCCAGCGTCGCGCGGCTCGTCATCCAGTCCTTCCACCTCGCGACCAGCCCTGATCCCATCACCCCCCGGGAGCGACAGATCCTGAGGCTCATCGATCGTGGGCTCACCTACAAAGAGATCTCGGCGAGCCTGAGCATCAGCGTGCACACCGTGCACAGCCACATCAAGAGCATGTACGAGCGCCTCCAGGCCACCGGCAAGTGCGACGCGCTGGCTCGGGCGCGCGCTCGCGGCCTACTCTAGCTCCTTCCCCTTGCGCCCGCGCAGACCGGCAGGCTCAGCGCCCCGGCGCGGCTACCGCCGTCGCCACTGCTCGAGCTCGTCCACCACCAGGTGCCCCCAACCGCCGCGCACCTCGTCCACCAGCTCGAGCCGCGCGGGCTTGCCTCGCCAGGGCGCGATGTCCCACTGGACGCGCCCGAGCATCCCGCTCTGCCGGCCGCTGGCGCCATACTTCACCTCTCCGTCCACGAGCAGGCGCGCCGCGAGCCCGGGCTCCCCCCCACCGCCGCCGACGCGCAAGGTCAGCACGTCCCCCTCGAGCGTGAACGGCGGAGACAAGGCCTTGCCCGTGGCGTCATCGCCTCGGTGGGCCACGAACGAGGTCACGAAGCTGCCCACCGCGCCGATCACCCGCTCGTGCCCCCGAGGCGGCGCCGACGCGGCGCCGGCGGCGAAGGCCTCACCCTCCAGCTGCCAGGCGGCAAATTCCTCGGGACTGAAGCTCATCCCTCCGGGCAAGCGCTCATACGCCGCCGGCAGCGGATCTCGATGCCAGAGGCCTGCGGTCTTGATGCTCCGGGGCATGGACACGTCGAGGAAAAAGCCGCTGCGCCAGAAGTCGTCCGCGACGTAGCCCACCATGATGTAGTCGGGGCGCCGCGCCATCATCTCGCCGTAGGTGGCCATCTTCTCGTGCCCGGCCTTGCCCTTGCCGAAGTTGCGCGTCTCGCGGTGCGCGGCGATGGGGTCGATGACGCCATACAGATCGATGACGCGCATCTCCGCGAAGAGCCCGGCGTTGCCGATGAGCCCCGTGGCGAAGCGTGGCTCGCCGGCGGGCTTGACCTCGCGCAGCCACTCCATGTAGCGCCGCGCGTTGGCCACCTCGTCGCGCCACACCATCACCTCCGCGTGGATGGGGCCCTCGGCCAGGCCGCGCTTGGCGACGGCCAGGAGCGCGCCGGCCACCACCACGACCACGCCTCCGCCCAGGGCCGCGCTGGGGAGCCCGAGGCGCTCGAGCCAGCGGCGAGGGCTGGGGCGCTCTAGCCACCGTGCGAGCTGCGCCACGCCGGCGCCCATGAGCAGGCCGAACAGCGGCACCTGCGCCACCAAGAACCGATGCCCAGGGAAGAAGTCGCCGCCGACGTACACGACGTAGAAGACGTGCAGGCCCACGTAGAGGAGGAGGAGCCGCGCCACCGGCTGCCCGAGCGCCAGCACCCCCAGCAGCGCCGCTGCCGGCACGTACTCTCGGATCTTGAAGAACCCCTGGACGTACTCCCGCCCGCGCTGCCAGGCGTCGATTTTTCCGGCGCCCAGCTTGAGGTAGTAGGTGTTCGGGAAGGGGTAGCCGAAGTAGTCGTAGCGCCACCACCAGTACGCGCCGTACACCAGGGCGAGGACGCCGAGCGTCTGCCCCAGCTCGCGCAGCCTGGCGCCGGGGGCGCGTCGAGCGCGGGCCCACTGGATGAGCGTAGTGATGGCCTCGTGCGCCAGCACGAGCGCCACGAAGAGGGCGGCGTCCGGGCGCGTCATCATCGCCGCGGCCAGCCCCAGCCCGACCCAGGCGCCCTTGAAGCGCAGCGCCGAGCTCAGGGCGAGCAAGGTGGCGAGCAGGGTGACCGCGAGCAGGTGTCCCTCGAGCCCGAGCGCCGCCCACGCGGTCCAGGAGTTGTCCACGAGCGCGTAGCCCAGCGCCAGGGCGGTGGCGAGCCAGCGATCTCTCCAGAGCCGCAGGGCCAAGGCGTAGCTGAGCAGCGTGGCCAGCGCGCCGAGCGCGATGTTGGCGCCCACCACCACTGCCACGTAGTCCGCCGAGAGCAGTCGTGCCACCCAGTAGCAGGCCGCGCACAGCACGACCCAGGTGAAGTTGGTGTAGCCCTCGACGCGCTCTCCCAGGTTGAAGACCACACCCTGACCGAGCGCCAGGTGCTTGCCGAACACCATGGAGATGGTCGCGTCGTCGACGACGTTCCAGTAGTAGAGCCGCGCGGTGCGCACGGCGAGCCCCAGGAAGGCCGCGAGCGCCGTAGCGAGCAGGATGAAGTTGCGGAGCCCCGGGCCCTCGCTCGAGAGCCGCAAGGACCGCCCGAGGCGGCTCAGGCGTGGCCAACCCACACGGGGCTGCTGGTCCTCCCTGGCGCTGCGCTCCTGGCTCATGCCCCCCCCTCATAGCAAAGGCAGGACCGCTGCACGCCCTCCGGAGGTCCGGCAGGCCGTCAGCGGGTGACCATGACGTAGAAGCTGCCGCCCTGCCTCCAGACGAGCATCAGCACCTTGCCGCTGGCCTTGGTGAGCAGCTCCCGCAGGCCCGTGAGCCCCTCCACGCGCTGCCGGTTCACCTCCAAGATGACGTCCCCCGCCCGCAAGCCTGCCCGCGCGGCCGAGCTGTTGGGCTCCACTTGGGTGAGCACGACCCCGTACTGAACCTCTGCGGGGATGTTGAAGCGCTGGCGCATGGCCGTGGTGAGCCCGTCGAGGGTCACGCCCCCGACGCCGCCGGGCGGCGCGGGGGGGCGCGACGCTGCCGCGGCCTGCGCTGCCTCTCGCTCGCCAGGGACCTCCTCCAAATCAGCCGTGAGGGTCAGCGGCTTGCCGTCCCGCAAGACCTCGATCTTCACTCCTCGCTTCGCGCCAGCCGCTCCGATGACGTTGCGGAGCACCCCCGTGGACTCGATGGCGCGCCCATCCACCCTCACGATGACATCCCCACGCCGCAGCCCCGCCCGGTACGCGGGGCCGCGGAGATCCACGTCCGAGACCAAGGCGCCGTTGAGCGTCCCGAGGTTCATCGCCTTGACCAGCTCTGGATCCAGATCTTGCATGCCCACCCCGAGCCACCCACGAATGACGCGCCCCTGGGTGAGCAGGCTCTCCATGATGGGCTTGGCCATGTTGGTGGGGATGGCGAAGCCGATCCCCATGTAGCCACCGCTGCGGGAGAGGATGGCGGTGTTGATCCCCACCAGGTTGCCCTCCATGTCGATGAGGGCGCCCCCGGAATTGCCCGGGTTGATGGCGGCGTCGGTCTGGATGAAATCCTCGTAGTCGACGATGCCGACGTCGGCGCGCCCCTTGGCGGACACGATGCCCATCGTCACGGTCTGCCCCACGCCGAAGGGGTTACCGATGGCGAGCACCACATCTCCGAGGCGCAGCCGCGAGGAGTCCCCCATGCTGATGGGGCGCAGCCCGGAGGAGTCCCCCTCGAGCCGCAAGACCGCGAGATCACTCTTCGGATCCGTGCCCACCACCCGCGCGCTGAACTCCTGGCGATCGTAGGTGGTCACGCCGATCTCCGTGGCGCCAGCGATCACATGGTTGTTCGTGAGCACGATCCCCGGGGCGACGATGACGCCGGAGCCCAAGCCGCGCTCGCTACGTCCAGGGTTGGGGCTCGAGTCCACGCCGACGTTGCGCGCCTGGGTGCTGGAGGCGATGTTGACGACGCTCGGCAGCGCCCGCGCCGTGATGTCGGCGATGGAGGCTCCCCCCGCCGCCTGCAAGCCCGGAGACGGGAGCACCGGCGACGCCCCTGGCGGCGACGCCGGCCCCTTGGCGTCTACGGGGTGGCGGACACACCCGCCGAGGAGCGCCATGACGAAGAGGGCGGTGGTGGTCTGAAGAAGGACTCTCATCGGAAGCCCGCCTGAGTCTAGCTGGAGTCCCGAGCAGCGGTAGCCTCCTCGGCGAGGCGGCGCCTCCCGGGCGGAGGGCCCCGCCGCCCCCAGCCGCCCCTCAGGCGAGCTGCGCCAGGTAGTCCGCGATGGCGGGGAGGTCCAAGACCTCGCTCGCCAGGCCCGCCCTGACGACCGAGCCGGGCATGCCGAAGATGACCGCGCTCTGCTCGCTCTCCGCGAGGACCACCCCGCCGGCGTCTCGGATCGCCCGGGCCCCCTCGAGGCCGTCGTCGCCCATGCCGGTGAGCACGACCCCGACCGAGCGCTCCCGCGCGATGGACGCCACGCTGGTCATCAAGCGGTCCGCGCTGGGGATGTAGCGATCCCTGGCGGTGGGGGCGACCACGCTCGCGCGCAGCTCGACGAGCCAGCGACCGGCGACCTCGAGGCAGAAGCCCCCGGGGCACACCAGCGCCTGGCCGCTCGTCACGAGCACGCCGTCCTCGGCCTCGCTCACCTGCAGCGGGCTGCGGCGGTTCAGGCGCTCCGCGAAGGTCTTGGTGAAGCGATCCGGCATGTGCTGGGCGATCAGGACGGCCGCACGGAGGCGCGCGGGGAGCGCCGACAGCACCTCCACCAGCGCCGAGGGCCCACCCGTGCTCGCGCCCATGGCCACGAGCTGACGGGGCGGCGAGAGCTGCCCTGGCGTCAGGGGGGGCTCGGGCAGCGGCAGCGTCGGGAACGACGCCGCGCGGGCTCGACTGGCCACGTTCGGCCGCAGGACGCGCGCGAGCTCGAGCTTCTCCAAGAGCTCCGCCCGGATGGCCGTCAGATCCACGCCGGGCTGGCGGTCGGGCTTGGCGATGAAGTCCATGGCGCCCAGCTCCAGCGCCTTGAAGACGTTCTCCTTCTTGCTGTAGCTGGACACCACGATGACGGGCATCGGGCTCTTGCTCATCAAGATCCTCAGGAAGGTGAAGCCATCCATCCTTGGCATCTCGAGATCCAGCGTGAGCACGTCCGGCTCGTAGAGCGCCACGAGCTTGAGCGCCTCCTCGCCATCCGCGGCCTTGCCGACCAGCTCCAGCCCCGGCGCCTCGCTGATGAGCTCCGCCAAGCTGCGGCGGTTGAAGGCCGAGTCGTCCACGATGAGCACCCGCAGCGGGCGTCGGAGCGCTTCCGTCATGGCAAGGCCCCTCCTCCCAGCGGCACGGACGAGGGCTTGCGATACACCAGGTCTTCCTGGAGGTGCACCAGCTCGAAGGCGGTGGAGAGGTTGATGAGGGACTCGGAGTGGCCCATGAGCAAGTATCCCCCGGGGCGCAGCCGCTCGTACAAGTTGTCAATCACCCTTCTTCGGCTCTTCATATCAAAGTAGATGATGACGTTGCGACAAAACACGACGTCCACCGGACCCACGGTGCGCGCCCGGTTCGCGTCGAAGAGGTTGAGCTGTCCGAACTGACAGTACCGACGAATGGAATCGATGACCTGAAACCCCTCCGCCGTCTCCACGAAGTACTGTCGGCGATGCGCGGGGCTGGTGCTGCGCAAGGAGCGCTCCCGGTACACGCCCCGGCGCGCCATCGCCACGTTCCCCCGCGAGAGGTCGCTGCCCACCACCCTGACGTCCCAGCCCTCGAAGCGCCCCGTCTCATGCAGCAAGATGGCCAAGGTGTAGGCCTCCTCCCCCGTGGAGCACCCCGCGCTCCACAGCGTGAGGCGGCGCTGCCGAGCGTGCTGCTCGGCGAGCCGTGGGAGCAGCTCCTGCTGGAAGGAGCGCAGCTGGTAGTCTTGCCTGAAGAAATAGGTCTCCTTCGTCACCAGCAGCTCGAGGGCCTCTTCCAGCTCGGCGCTGCCGCGGATGTGAAAGCGGAGGTACTTGTAGTAGTCGCCAAAGCTGGTGAGCCCGAGGGCCGCGACGCGCTCCCACAAGCGCCGCTCGAAGGTGAAGAGCGCGTCGTCGTCGAAGCAGAGCCCCGCGTGCTCCTTGACCAAGTCGCGCAGCAGCCGGTACTCCGCCGGGAGCAGCGGCGCGCGCGCCAGGTGGAGGCTCATCTCAGCGACCCCAGCTCTGGGGACGACGCCCGTCGGCGCGCGGGGGACTCCGGGCGCCCCAGGGCCCGCTGGAGGGCGTCGATGACCAGCGGCTCCTGCTCGGTGCGGAGCCGGGCGAGCAAGAGCTCCCGCGCCAGGGCTCCCTCACGCAGCCCGAGCAGGTCCGCCGCCAGACGCCGGACGTCCCACGCCTCGTGATCCAAGGCCGCCCCGAGGTGCGCCGTCACTCGCGCTTCGGCAGCGCCCGCCAGCGCCGACAGCGCCGCCTTCACGACCTCCGTGGCAGGGTGCGACAGCGCCTCCAGCAGACTCGCGATGGACGCCTCATCCGTGAACGCCGCCATCACCGCCACCGCCGCCACCGCGACCGCCGGGCGGTTGTCCCGCATCAGCCGACGCACCTCGGCGCCGACCTGAGCGTCGCGGGTGGCCCCCAGGGCCTCCACCGCGGCGGCGACGAGCTGCACCTCCGGCTCGTCGCGGAGGACGCGGAGCAGGGCGTCCTTGCCCACGGCGCCACCGTCGGGCGCCCGCAGCTCTCCCAGCGCACGCAGCGCCGCCAGCTGCACCTCCAGCTCTTCGTCACTGAGCGCGAAGACCACGGCGGTGAGCCCGAGGTGGCTGCCGAGCTTTCCGAGCGCCGTGACGGCGGCGTGGCGCAGCGTGGCGTCTGGGCTCGCCAGCGCCAAGGTCAGGTACTCGACGTCGCGCGCGGTGCTCCCTCGGCCTCCCCCGAGCGCCGCCATCACGGCCACCGCCGCCGGCGCCGCGTCCGAGGTGGGCGCCGCCGCAGCGACCAGCGCCCGCGCTGCCTCCGGAAAGCGCTGCGCGATCGCGCCGAGTCCCGCCGCCGCGGCGCGTCGCACGGCTGGGGGGTGGTGCCCTGCGAGGAAGCCCGCGACGTCCGAGAGCGCGGCGGCGTCCCCGAGCTGCCCGAACGCCGTCAGCGCGACCACGCGCAGCTCGAGCTCTTCGGACTCGAGCGCGCGCAGCAGCACCGCCCGGACGCAGGGGGTCAGCGGAGGAGCGGAGAGGCGGCCCAGCACCTCGACCGCGAGCGCGCTGACCAATGCGGGCTCGTCGAGCAGGAGCCGCGCGAGCGGCTCACCGGCCCGCTCCCCGTGGCCCAGCAGCGCCCCCGCCGCGACCTCCGCGATCCGATCGTCGCTCAGCGCCTCCACGCACCGCCGGAGAGCCTCCGGCGTCTCCACGACCCCGAGCACGACGAGGGCGCTGCGCCGCTGCTCGAGCGCCGGAGCCGACGCCGCTTCATAGACGACGTCGAGCGCCCTGGGCGGCTGCGAGCGCAGCTCTCGCGCCGCGCTCGCCGCGCCGCCCGGCGCCCGCTCGATGAGCTGCGCGAGCGCCACCAGGCCCGCCTCGCGGAGCGCTCTCCCCTCGGCCCCCAGCGCGCGCGCCGCCCAGGGGAGCGCCCTCCCATCGGCGCTCTGCCCCGCGGTGACGAGCGCCGCGCGGCGCAGCTGCGGCTCCTCCAGCAGCGGCTCCAGGCGCTCCCACGGGAGGGTCGCCGCGAGCTGGTTCAGCCCCTCGAGCGCCGTCTGGCGCTCCGCCAAGCTCTGCGCGGTGAGGTGCTCGGCCAGCCACGCCGCGCAGAGGGGCAAGTTCACCTCACCCAGCAGCACGAGCGCGTCCAGCGCCGCGAGCCGCACGTTCTCGTCGCGATCATGACGCAGAAACTCCACCGCCGGGAGCGCGCGCTCGTCTCCGGAGCGACCGAGCACCTCCAAGGCGAGCTTCCGACCGTCGGCGTCCAGCCCGGGCAGCCGCTGCGTCAGCGCCTCGATGGCCGCCTCTCCCAAGCGCGCGAGCACCTCCACCGCCGCGTTGCGCAGCCCGACGTCGTCGCTGGCGTCGAAGACGTCGAGCAGGGCGCGCACCAGCTCCGGCTGCGCGGAGACCGCCACCGCGACGCGGATGGCCTCCTTTCGGACGCGCCAGTCGTCATCGCCCAGAGCCGCCACCAAGGCCGCGACTCTCCCGGGGTCTCTCGTGTGCTCGAGCTCCGCGACGGCGCGCCGGCGCTGCTCCGGGTGAGTCGCTGGCTCCTCGGGGGGGGCGCTCACTCAGCCACCCTCGGTGGTGAGGCGCGGGGCTTGCGCCTCCGCGACGGCGCGGGTCAGCGCCTCGAAGTGGGCGACCCCCAAGACGAAGACGAGCGCGCCCTCGTGCTGGGTCACACCCAGGATGCCGCGCGCCTCTTCACCGCCCCCCAGATCTGGCGCGGGCTGTAGCTCCGCGCCGCTCGTCCCGAAGACGTCCGTCACCCGATCCACCACGAGCCCGACCCACCGCGCCTCGACCGTGATCACGATCCACTTCGCCCCGGCGCTGCCCGGCGCTCTCGGGAGCCCGAAGCGCTCTCTGAGATCCACGATGGGGATGATCTGCCCACGGTGGGAGGCTACCCCCAGGACGGCGGGCGGCGCGTGGGGGAGCGCCGTCAAGGCGCCTGGGTTGATGATCTCGCGGACGACGGCGATGGGCAGCGCGTACGCCACGTCCCCAACGACGAAGCCCACGAGGCTCTTTCGGGGATCTGCGCGGTGCTTGTGCTGCTGCATCCTGACGTCCTCAGCTCTCCAAGAGTAACTTCAAATCGATGATGACCAGCAGCTGACCGTCGAGCCGGCCCACGGCCGCCACGTGGTCCGGCGTCTTCGCGCCCAGCACCACGCTCGCCGGCTCCAGCTCCGTGGGCGCCAGCAGCACGACCTGTCGCACCTCGTCCACGAAGAGCCCGAGGACCTCCTCCTGAGGGCCGCCGACGAGCAGCACGCGCGAGCGACGTGTGGTGGGCCCCTCGGCGACCCCCAACCTTCGCCGTAAGTCCAGCACCGTGACGAGCAGCCCACGGACGCTGCACAGCCCCAGGACCTCCGGGCGAGCGCGCGGCACCTGGGTCAGCGGCGGCACGATGGCGATCTCGCGCACCCTGGTGATGGCGACACCGTACAGCTCCCCCGCCAGACAGAAGCTGAGGTACTCCTCCGCTGCGCCGTCGCGCGCCACGACGCGCTGCAGCGCGCGGCGCGCCACCCGCCGCTCGGGCACCTCAGCCATGAAGCCTCCAGGCGTCGTGGGCGGCGTCCCCGAGGACGAACACCTCTTCGATGAGCGCCCCCACGTCGAGGACGAGGGCGACTCGCTGATCTCCGAGATCCGTCGCTCCCGAGAACCCCCTCACCGCGGCGAGCGAGTGCCCCAGCGGCTTGACCACGATGTCCTGCTGCCCAATCAGGCGATCCACGACCAAGCCCATGCGGCGCGCCCCAAAGCCGCTCACCACGACGAAGCGCCGCTCCGGCGCCGGCTCCGCGACTGCCAGGCGTAGGTGCACGGCGAGCTGGCAGAGGGTCAGCGACGCTCCCCTCAAGCTCATCACCTCCCGCCCCTCGAGGCGCCGAGTCTCCTGGCCGTCGAAGGCGAGGGCCTCACTCACGACGGCCAGCGGCACCGCGTAGATCTGGCCCGCTACCTCCACCATCAGCGCGCTGACGATGGCCAGCGTGGTGGGCAAGGTGATGGCCAGCTTGGTGCCGATCCCCGGCTCGCTCTCGAGATCGATGACGCCACCGAGGCGGGCGATGTTGGTCTTGACGACGTCCATGCCGACGCCGCGTCCCGACACGTCGCTCGCCTCCAGCTTGGTGGAGAGCCCGGGCGTGAACACGAGCTCGAGCGCCTCACGGTGGCTCATCTGGCTGGCCTCCGTGGCGTCCAGCACCCCCATCCGAACGGCGCGAGCCACGAGGGCGGCGGCGTCGATCCCCCCGCCGTCGTCCTCGATCTCGATCATGACGTGGTTGCCCTTCTGGAAGGCGTTGAGCGCGATGGTCCCCGCGGCCGGCTTGCCCACCGCGCGACGCTGCTCCGCGCCCTCGATGCCGTGATCGATGGCGTTGCGGATCATGTGCATGAGCGGATCGCTGAGCTCCTCCACGATGAGCTTGTCGAGCTCGGTCTCCGCGCCGGTGATGACCAAGCGGATGTCCTTGCCCAGCTCTCGGCTCACCTGCCGTAGCACTCGCGCCAGGCGGTCGAAGACCTGACCGAGCGGCACCATGCGCACCTCCAAGATGCCGTCTTGGAGCTCGAGGAGCCGGCGGTCGAAGGTGCGGCCGAGCCGCTGCAACTCCGTGACCAGAGCGCGGTGGCCCTCGGCGCGCAGCCGCTCGCCCCAGCGCTGTAGGGCGCTGCGCACGAGCGAGAGCTCACCGACGATGTTCATCAGGTGATCGAGCTTGCGGATGTCCACGCGCACCGTCTGGCTGACCGCCTTCAGCGAGCGCTCGAGCCCCACCTCCGGCGCCGCGTCGCCTGCCTGAGGAACGGCGGGGGCGCTCGGCGCGAGGGCGGCCGGCGGTAGCACGGAGGGAGCGAGGCCCTCACGAGGCCGACTGCGCGCGATGGGCTCGACGACGACTCGATCGGTGCCGAGGGCGCCGACCAGCGTGGACAGATCGGCGGCGGAGGCGAAGAGGACGTCCAGCTCGATGGTGTCGACGCTGGGTGACTCACCCGTCGGCAAGTAGGTGATGATCTCGCCGTAGGGCTTGGCGCGCTCCTTCAGCTCGTCGAGGGCGCGGTCGATGCTGGTCAGATCGAAGCAGACCCTGAGCTTGTAGAGCGCCAGTCCCGCGAGGATGCTCGCGCGCAGGCGGTGCTCCTCATACTCCGTGAGCACGGCGAGGACGCCGGGATCGAGCGCGTACTGCTCGAGCGCGCCCTGCTCGGCCACCTCCCCCTGTTCCAACCCACGCAGCGCACTCAGCAGTGGCTCGAGCGTGGGAGGGGGCTCGTCGAGGCCCTGCTTGTCCCGGAGCAAGATCTGCGTGAAGACGTCGACCGAACGGAACAACGGATCGAGCAGCTCGGCGCGCAGCTCACGTCGACCGAGGCGCAGCTCGTCCAGCAGGTCTTCCGTGGCGTGGGCGAGCCGGCTAGTGCCCGTCGAGCCGAACAGCCCCGCCAGCCCCTTGAGCGTGTGGACGGCGCGAAAGGCCTCGTTGATGAGCGTAGGGTCGGGCAGGCCCGCCTTCTGGGCCGCGTCGAGCGCCAGCAAGTTACGCGAGAGCGTGTCGATGAGCTCTTGGGCCTCGGAGTAGAACTCCTCCCGGGCGCCGTCGATGCCGTCCATGGGCTCGCGCTCAGGCTCGCTGCGAGTGCAGCAGCCGTGCGGCCCCCTCACGCAAAGAGTGTGGATCGAGGGGCTTGGCGAGGAACGCATTGGCGCCGAGGGAGAGCCCCCGCTCTCGATCACGCTCGGACGACTGCGTGGAGATGATGAGCACCGGCACCGCTCTGTGGCGCTCACTGGCGCGGATGAAGGCGAGCAGCTCCAGGCCGTTGATGTCCGGCATGTTGATGTCCGTGATCACGAGATCGTACTGATCGCGCGGGAGGAGCCGGAGGGCGTCGAAGCCGCTGGTCGCCTCGACGACCTCGGCGGGGCGCAGCTCCGCTGCCTCCTCCAAGGCGTCCCGCACGAAGCTACGGACGCTCGAGGAGTCGTCGACGACGAGGATCTTGGGCATTTCAAGGGCACTTTACCAAGCGTCGTCGAGCGATGCCATGGCCAGCCGGGGGCGTGCTAGAGCCTGCTCATGACCACCGCGCGGCTCATCCAACGCTTGGCGTTCAGTGACGTCGGCTTCCGTCTGCAGGGCGCCCTGCTCCCGAGGCTCTTGGCGGCGCCGGCGCCCCTGCTCCGGCGGCTGGCGGGGGAGATCCCACGGCGCGAGGGCGTCGAGCTGGATCTCCAGGTGGCCGCGCTGCTGGCGCAGGCGAGCCAGCTCGGGCTGCCTGCGATGCACGCCCTCGGCGTGGAGGGGAGCCGCGCCCAGCTGGAACACACCGGGCGCCTGCTGGGCGGTCGCCCCGCTCCCCTGCGGCGCACCCGTGACCTCTGGCTGGATCTGCCCGGCCGGCGCCTCGCGGCGCGTCACTACGTCCCCAAGGGCCTACGCGCGCCCTACCCCACGCTGCTGTTTTTCCATGGTGGCGGGTTCGTGCTCGGCAGCATCCACTCGCACGATCTCGTGTGTCGGCGGCTCGCCGCCAGCTCCGGGGTCGCCATCCTCTCCCTCGGCTACCGGCTGGCGCCGGAGCACCCTGCGCCCGCGGCGATCGACGACGCCCTGGAGGCGTGGGCCTGGCTGCACGAGCACGCGGCGGCGCTCGACCTCGACACGGATCGGCTCGCGGTCGGCGGCGACAGCGCGGGCGGCAACCTCGCCGCCGTCCTGTGCCTCTCGCTCCAGCAGGCGCGCCGGCTCCAGCCCAGGCTGCAGCTGCTGCTCTACCCCGCCACCGACGCCCTCCGTCAGACACGCTCCCTGAGCGAGTACGGCACGGGCTTCATCTTGGAGGCGGAGGGGATGCGCTGGTTTCAAGAGCAGTACTTGCGAGGCGGGCTCGAGCCCCGAGACTGGCGCATCTCCCCGCTGCGCGCGCCCTCACATGCTGGGCTCGCGCCCGCCATCGTCCACACCGGCGGCTTCGATCCGCTCCGAGACGAAGGGGAGGCCTACGCGGCGGCGCTCCGGGACGCGCAGGTGGAGGTCAGCCTCCAGCGCTGGCCTGACCTACCTCATGGGTACCTCAACCTCGCCGGCACCATCAGGGCGGCGGGGCGAGCGCTGGATCACCTCGCGCTGGCCTTGCACCTGGCGCTCCACGCGGCTCGCAGCTGAGTCCATGTCCCCAGTGACCCCACCTGCGGCGGCGCGACCGCGGCTCTGGCAAGACCTACGGGTCCTCGGGCTGCTCGCCCTGGGAGCCGCGTCGCTCCACTACACCAAGCTCGCGCTGGGAGCGGCGATGCTCACGCTGCTCGGCGCTGCGAGCCTCCCCCCCGACTTGGCGGCGCCCCAACGGCGACGCCTGCGCTGGGGGCTCGCCCTCGCCGGCGTCATCACGGTGACCGGCAGCCTGCGCTTCGTCATCAAGGAGGCCGTCCCCGGGATGGTCCAAGGGGGCGAGGCCGCCAACGGCGCCAGCGCGGTCTCCAGGCTCCGCGAGATCCTCTTCGCGGAGGACGCCATGCGGCGCTACGCCCACGTGGATCCGGACGGGGACCGGATCGGCTCCGCGGCGCTGCTCCCGGAGCTGACCCAGCAGCTCCCCTTACGCGGACGGCAGCCGCTGGAGCTGCCGATCCTCAACGAGCGCTTCACCGCGAACGTCGCCACCAAGCTGGGGCCTGCCGCCTCCGCCATCGGCTACCTGTTCATCGTCTGCCTTCCGAAGCAGGGCGGAGGCTACACGGCGCAGCCCGGCGAGCCCGTGGACGAGGAGCGTGCGGAGCGTGAGTACGTGGCGCTGGCTTGGCCGGAGGCGGCCGGACAGGGCCCGCGGGAGGCCTACTTCATGGACCAAGACGAGCGCATCATGGTCCACCCCAACCTCGACGGCCAGGAGCTCCGCTGGGCGGGGGCGTTCTTCCCTCCCCCTTGTGACGCCGCCCTGGCCGCCAGCTCCGCGTCGGAGTGGCGTCCATGGCGCGACAAGCGCGCGCGACCGACGCGCCCGGGGGACCGAGCCCAAGCAGCGACTACAGGACGGTGAACCGCAACGTGAAGTCGGCCGGTGCGGTGAGCCCCCCGCTGGCCGCGCCGACGATGACGTAATACGTCTGCCCGCTGACCGTGTCGAAGCTCACGAACTCCGAGGCGCCCACGCCGTTACCCGTTCCGCAGCTCAGCTCCGAGCCGGCGTCGGTGCAGCTCGTGCGCACGTAGAGGTAGCCGTCGAAGGTAGGGCTATCGAGGACCACCTGCATGCGCCCCGTCGTCGGCGCCACCACGCGATAGACGGCGTCGTGGGCCCCGAGCGTGGAGCACCCCCGGTAGTCTGGCGTAAAGCCCGTGATGTCCGCGTTCAGGCCACCGCTCGAACCGCTGAGCTGGACGAGCTCCCCGGGGCAGCGCTCTGCGTCGTTGATCTGCGTGAGCTGCGCCTGCAACGTGTAGAGCCCAGCGTCCGCGGCGGTCGCGCCATCCACCACCACGTAATAGGTGGCGTTGGCGTCGGCGTTGAAGCTGACGCTCTCCGTTCCGCCCACCGGTTGATGGTCACACTGCTGCCACGGTGTCCCGCACGAGGTGCTGGCGTACAGCACGCTGTCCCAGCCTTGCGCCTGGAGCCGCACCTGGAGCGAGCCGTTGACGGGCGGCGTGATGGCGAAGACCGCGTCCCGGGCGGCCGCCATCCCAGGCGCGCAGGTCGTGGGGCCCGCGTGATCCGGCCAGCGCAGCCGCGTGTCACCGCTGACGGAGCCCGCGTACACCCCGTTGCCCCCGCTCAAGGTGAGCGCCTGACCGGGGCACGCCTCGTCGCCCGTCTCCGGAGCCAGGGTCGCCTTGAGCGTGTAGGCACCGACGTCGGCGGCCGTCGCCCCGTCCACGACCACCGTCAGCGGCACCCCCGCCCGCACTTTGCCCGTGTAGCGCTCGGTCGCGCTGCTCCCTCCGTCGTTGATGCAGGCGAGCTGGGAGCTAGGCTGCGCGTCGCAGCTACTGCGCACGATGAGCGAGGCGTCCCACGCCGAGGGGAACAGCTCGAGCTGCAGCAGCCCGTCCGCGTCCGGCGTGATGGAGTACACGGCGTCCTTCGCCGCCGACGCGCAGCTCGCCATCTGCTCCGCCCAGAGGCGGCTGGTGTTGCCCGTCACCGTGGCGTACCGCGGCGCCGTGCCCGCGCCCGTGAGCGCGACGGCTTGCCCAGGGCAGCGCTCGTGGGGCTCCCAGGGCCGCAGGCTGGCGTCCAGCCGGTAGCTCCCATCGGCCCCTGCCGTGGGCCCGTCCACGAAGGCGTACAGGGTCTCCCCCGCCTCGACGAGGCGCTGCTCTTGGAGGCGGCTGCCGACCCGACACATCAGCTCCGTGGACGGATCGACGCAGGCCTGACGCAGGTAGAGGGTGCCCTCACGGCCGGTGGTCTGCAGCTCGAGGTCGAGCACGCCGCTGACGGGCGCGGTCAGCGCGTACACCGCGTCCTTGCCGACCGACGCGCAGCTCCCCTCCTCGTCGCCCCAGAGCGCGGCGGTGTCACCGGTGAGCGTGGCGCGCCGAGGATCGGTGCCGCTGCCGCTCCAGCTCACCGTCTCTCCGGGGCACACCTCGAGGGGCGTCCCGCCGCTCACCGTGACCGTCAGCTCGTAGTCTCCGGCGGACTTGGCGTCCTTGGAGTCGCCCCACACGAAGTACTCCGTGCCCGCCTCCCCAAAGAGCTCCATCGTCTCGGTCCCCGCCCCCACCACCACGTCACGACACCCGAGCTCTGCCTCCGCGTCCCCACAGGCGCTGCGGAGGTGCAAGACCCCGTCGAAGCCCTCGCTCGTGAGCCGCACGGTGGTCTTGCCGGTGATGGGAGGCGTAAAGCGATAGACGACGTCCTTGCCGATCCCCCCGCAGCTCCCCTTCGCGTCCTTGCCCGGCATCAAGCTGCCTCGAGCTCGCGCGACGTGCTCGGTGCCCGAGCGGAAGCGCAGCTCCGCGCCGGGGCAGCGCTCAGGCTTGCCGATGGGCTCGTAGTCCTCTCCGCCGTCTCCCGCCTCACCGGCGTCGCCGCCGAGCCCCGCCGCGCCTGCCGCGCCGCCCGCCCCCGCCCCGCCATCGAGCCCCTGGCCCCCCGTCCCAGCCCGCCCCCCCGTGCCCGCGCTGCCGCCGCCAGCGCCGCGCGTGTCTCCGCCATCGTAGGCGCAGTGGACGGTGAGCGCGCCCATGAGCACCAAGATCAAGCCCTGCCTCGACATCCTGCCCAGCCTAGCATCGCTCGGCTGAGTCTCCCCCTCTCCACCCGCGTTCTCGGCTCTCCAGCCACGCGCTGCGGGGAGCGGCTTTCGTCTTGACCTCCTCCGAGACACGCCGAAGGCTGAGGCCCCCATGAGCGCCCTGCACGAGAGCGACGTCAACCGAGACGTCCCACCGGCTCGGCCGGGCGAGCTGGCGCCACTACGCCTCGGGCCGCTGTCGGTGTGGCCCCCGGTCGTCCTGGCGCCCATGGCGGGCGTCACCAACTACCCGTTCCGAGCGCTCTGCCGTCGCTTCGGCGCTGGTCTCTACGTGAGCGAGATGATCACGGCGCGGCCGCTCGCCGAGGGGCGCGACAAGACCTTGAAGCTCGCGGGCTTCGGCCCGGAGGAGTCGCCGCGCAGCTTGCAGCTCTACGGCGTCGACCCTCACTACGTGGGGGCGGCCGTCGAGCGGCTGGTCGGCGAGGGCGCGGTCGACCACATCGACATGAATTTCGGCTGCCCGGTGCGCAAGGTCACTCGCAAGGGCGGCGGCGCCGCCATCCCGCTCAAGCCACGCCTGCTCGCGAACATCGTGCGCGCGGCGGTGACGCACGCCGGGCGCGTGCCGGTGACCATCAAGTTTCGGATCGGCGTCAACGACGAGCTCATCACCTTCCGCGACGCGGGCCGCATCGGCCAGGAGGAGGGCTGCGCGGCGGTGGCGCTGCACGCGCGCACGGCCGCTCAGCTCTACGACGGTGAGGCTCGCTGGGAGGCCATCGCGGAGCTCAAGCAGCGGGTCGACATCCCGGTGCTGGGCAACGGCGACATCTGGGAGGCCAAGGACGCCCTGCGGATGCTGCGCGCCACCGGCTGTGATGGCGTCGTCGTCGGGCGAGGCTGCCTCGGACGACCGTGGCTCTTTCGGGAGCTGGCGGCGGTCATGAACGGCGAGCCCACCCCAGCGCCCCCCAAGCTCGGAGAGGTGCTGGACGTCATGCTGGAGCACGCCGAGCGGCTGGCGCAGTGGATGGGCGAGGGCCCCGCCATGCGCGCGTTTCGACGACACACGAGCTGGTACACCAAGGGGTTTCGCGGCAGCGCGCAGCTCCGCGCCGAGCTCATGCACGTGGAGCGCCTCGAGCAGCTCCGTGAGCGCGTCGCGGGGCTCGACCGCGAGCAGCCCTTCCCGCCGAGCGCCCTGCGCGTGCCGCGCGGCAAGAGCTCCGGCACCCAGACGGTGAGCCTCCCCGACGGCTACTTGGGGGACCTCCTGGACGCCACGCCCCCCGAAGCCGAAGAGGAGAGCGATGGCGGCTGAGCCGCCCCAAGCTCAGAAGCCGTACACCACGACGACGGGCGGGCGATCGTACTCACCCACCTGTCCGGCCTGTGACAGCGCGAGGCAGAGGCGGCGCCCCCCTCGTCCACGGCCAGATTGGGGCTGCCGTCCGAGGCGCGCGGCGCGCGCTCGTCACGGAGCGTCGCAGGTCTCAGCCAGCACGTTGTCGCGAACCTCGTCGCCGGCGCCGGTGCTGATGAGCGAAACCAGCGGGCGATCGAGCGCGTCGCACAGCCGGTTGTCGGCGATCACCCCGGGCCGCATCGATCCGTCGTTGTTCGCGTGACGGACGAAGGAACGCGAGCCGTTGCGGATCACGTTGCGCTCGGTGACGACGCGCAAGGTCGGGTTGGTCTCGACCGTGCTCGGGCGTCCGTCCACGTAGATCACGTCCTCGCCGGCCAGCGTGGCGGTGTCGAGCAGGACGTTGTCGTGGACGCTGCACTCCCCGTAGCCGAACACCTCGATGGCGTTGCCCGTGCCGTTTACCACGAGGTTGTCGAACACCGCGCCCTCGGTGTTGCCTCCGAGGATGATCCCCGCGCGCTGCGCGTCGATCGACAGCCGCCCGAAACCGCGCACCACGTTGCCGCAGATCACCGCACCCTCGCGCGCATTCGAGAGCTGAATGCCGTCCCAGCCGGTGTCCTCGACGACGTTGTTCCAGATCCGCACGTGGCCGAGGCGCACCGGGACCAGGCCGCCGTGGTAGGGATCGCCGCCCGGGTAGGTATGCCCGATGTACATGCCCTCGCCGGTGACGCCGTGGATGTAGTTGTCGTGGATCCACACCTCGTCGATGGTCCACCCGGGGTACACGGTCTCCGGCACCGAGGCGTCGGGATCGGACTTGAACAAGAACCCCGCGTCGACGCTGGAGGTGGAGGTGCCGTCGACCTCGATGCCGCTGACCTCGTAGTGGCCGGTGGCGGTGGAGATCGCCACTCCGACCCCGCTGGGGCCCACCACCTGGATGCCGTACTCGCCGCCGACCCGCGAGCCCGCGAGGCGGAAGTGCTCGGCGAAGTAGACGCGGATCCATGCCGTGACCACGACGCCCTCGTTCACGATCGTGACGGGCGCGCCCTCCGCGCCACGGAAGTGACGCAGCTCGATGCCCGTGTAGCTGCCCGCGGGGATCACCAGCGTGTCGCCTGGACCGACCGCCGACAGGTCTGGCCGGTAGATCTCGCCCGGGCTGGTCTCGGCGAGCACGATGCGGTCGCCGGTGCCGCCGCCGCGGAGGCCCCCGGTGACGCACGAGCCGCTCGGCGTCCCGCCATCCCCTCCGGTCGCGTCGAGCGCCGTCGAGCCGTCCAGCGGGGTCGAGCCGTCCAGCGGCGTCGCGCCATCGCGGGTCGCGCCGCCGTCCGGCGCGGTGGCGGCGTCGATCCCGGCGTCGCTCGGCGCGCTCTCGGTGCAGGCCGCGCAGGCGGCGAGCCACACGACGATCGTCACGAGGTGGGCGCTCTTCCTCAGCATTGGAGACTCCTCCGCTTCGCGTCAGGGTACACCGCTCGGGGCGACAGCAGCAACCTCAGCAACGTGCGCTCCGGTCGCAGTGCCAGAGGGTCACCGGATCACGGACCGAGCCGGGACACCGACACGCGAGGCCTTCCTCCTCGGGCGCAGGAGGTAAATACTAGCAGGTCTGGTTGCCGGTCGTCGGGGTGCACGTGGGAGCCGGGTCCGCCGGCGCGCTCGTCCGGCGGTCGGAGGACTCGCTCGCCGTGCTGCTCCACCGCTCGCCGTCGCAGACGCCGTCGCCGCGGTCCGCGGTCATCGGATCCGCCTCGACCAGCCGCCCGAGGTAGCGACAGCGCGAGGCGAGCTCGCAGGCCGCGCCGTCGGCAGGCGCGGTCGCAGGGCACCCCTCGGGCTCGACGATCGGAGCACGGTGGCGCCTAGGTCGTAGGTGCGGCAGCGATCGAGGGGCGCGTAGCTCTCCCTGGGCTTCTGCGGGGTAGGTCCTTCACGAGCGGCGCGACGCCTACGGCACGAACTGCGAAGCGTCGAACGCCGTACAAGCGGGGGCGTGCCTCTCACCTCAGCGCTGGACGCCACGCCCCCCGAAGCCGAAGAGGAGAGCGGTGGCGGCTGAGCCGCCCCAAGCTCAGAAGCCGTACACCACGACGACGGGCGGGCGATCGTACTCACCCACCTGTCCGGCCTGTGACAGCGCGAGGTAGAGGCGGCGCCCCCCCTCGTCCACGGCGCCGCCGATGATGGCGTGCTGCCCGCCGCCGTCGAACGGCACCGACCAGCGACCGAAGGCGTAGGGGCGCGGCGCGTCCGTGGTGGGGGCGGAGAGCACCTCGTCGAGGTCGAAGAACCAGTAGGTGTTGTAGTAGTCCGTGGCGTCGTAGGCGCAGTAGCCCCCGCACACGTTGCCATTGGTCTGCGTGATCTTGTAGCCGATGCCGCTGTCCACCCCGCCCGAGGACCCGAACACCGCGAAGGTCCGGGTGCCGGGCACGATGAACCCGTAGACGCCCCTGGAGAGGAAATTCCAGAGCGCCGGAGCGCTACCGGGTCGCGTATCGAGCGCGTCGGCCCCGAGGGTGTGCCCACCGGCGTGCGGAAAATCCATCCAGGCATGGGTCGCGATCCTCCCCTCCGCGCCAGCGGCGCTGGAGGTGAGCTCCGTGGGGTCGAAGACGAAGAGCGAAGGGCCCACGCTGTAGCGAGAAATGATGGAATAGTTGGAGGCCCAGCCCGTGAGATGGCTGCCCCCGAGCGCCGCGCGCCAAGCGCTGGGGATGGGCGCCATGTAGCCCGCCGCGTGCGTCCCGCCCTCGAGCTCGAAATAGCCGTCCACCGCGCCGTCGAGCGCGTCCGCGTCCCGCACGACCAGCGTGGTCTTGCGCGCCGCGCCCCCGGCGTCGTACCAGTTCTCTGCGTTCACGAGGAGCTGGCCCTCGACGACGAGCATCCCCGTGATCTTGTCGAGGGCGTCCGGGTTGCCGTGCGGCGCGCGCTCGAGGAGCCGCTGAAAGGGCTGCAAGGTCTGCGTGGCCGCTGGGAGCTCCATCACCCGGGCGGCGCGGCTCGGCTCTGGGACGGCAAGCTCCGCCACGGCGTTGTGCTGCGCGTGCCCAGCGATGAAGAGAGAGCGCCGCTCGGCGTGGTACGCCAAGGTCCCCACCGCATAGTCGCTGGACGAGGTCGCGTCCGCCACCGCGACGCGAAACGCCCCCTCGTAGCGCAGGTCCTCGATCGCGAGCCGCCCCACCAGCGCTCCGCCCGCGCCCGCGCTCCCGCCTGTGCCCGCGCTCCCGCCCGTGCCCGCGCTCCCGCCCGCGCTCCCGCCCGCGCCCGCGCTCCCGCCCGCGCTCCCGCCCGCGCCC
>WBZO01000602.1_pt1 | contig 71234 bp, 70 predicted proteins | sample 5204261 | NCBI WGS metagenome assembly WBZO01 (sample SAMN12412400, study PRJNA552823) | activated sludge metagenome | isolation source: activated sludge from anammox sidestream of wastewater treatment plant... | place: USA: North Carolina | collected 2017-09
TACACCAGCCAGACGTGCCATCAGTGCGGTGAGCATGGAATCAGGAATGGCAAGAGCTTCAAGTGTCCTGTGTGTGGTTGGTCTGGCGATGCTGATTTCAATGGTGCTAAGAATATAGCTTTCTTGGACCGCTATGTAGACCGGCCTGGAGGCTCGGAAGGACTTCCAAGCATCAAGGCAGTCCTTTCAGGGCTACTGAAAGCTCCGGTCTTTAGGCCGGAGTAGTTTGCTCTTCCACGCATTCAACTTCGAGGAATGCAGCACCCGCCTGCAAAACTACCTTTTTTCCAGACCAGACGCAATTCTCTGCGATGATGGTGCTCTGAACGGGATTTGGATCGGTCGTGCAGAAGCACCCACCAGGTGCTACTAGTCGGCAGTTCTTTGCCTCTACATGGGACCGCCCGACAGCATGGATTCCAAAAAATCCTTCCAGTTGGCAATCATCGAATAATACCCGGGAGGACTCATAGATATACGTCGCTCCTCCGGTCGAATCGGTCTTTGCCTTGTCATTTTTCAGGACTGATCTTCTCACCTGTCCGGTTCCGTCTCTGACCACGAGGCCATAGGCATCAGTCGCTGGTGTGCAATCCATATTTATTTCGCTGAGTGTGAAGTCGTTCACCTGCCAGACGGTTATCTGGCTATCGGTTTGGAACTTGGTTGCTGAGACCTGATCCTTTGATCTACTCTTCCAGTCGTTATTTCCATGCAGGCACAGCCCCTCTCTGCAATGCCAGGCTGCACAATCCAAAACATGGCTATTATGGCAGGTATCCAGCATGAAGCCTTCCGCTCCGCAGTTTTGGGCTACCACACTGAAAACCACCGCATCCCTCTCTCTGCCTGATCCATTATTTCCCAAATAGATACCTGAGCCATGCGAATTCACTAACTTGAGGCGATAGTATTTTCCATTGCTTCGCTTAGAGCCCGCCAAGATTAGGGCCTCTCCATCTTGTGGTTGGTCATCTTTTTGTTGCGCCCGGTTGCCGTCCAAAGTCAAATTGGCAACTGTAAAATCGCTATAACCTGGGGAAAGTGGCCCACTCCCCCTGATGATCATCATGGCAACGAGCCGCGAAAGATTGCGTTGATTCGGGGCTAGCTGGATGATAGTCTCATCCACTCCCGCGCCGTAGATGTGCATGGATTTGTCAATTACAGGGATGCAGCAATAGAGAATGTTGCTTCCATTGGGATATAGCGGGACGGCATAGGGCGCAGATAGGACGTAAAGGCCCTTGCCAATGTTCAAGCTGCCGCCATCAGGGACGGCATCGATGGCTGCTTTAAATAGACCCGATGCATCGGATTTGATGGAGGAAGTGGCTATCTGCCTGCCGTCGGCAGTTTCGGCGATGATGGATTGGCCTTGCTGGAAAACATATACATCTGAATTCTCAGTTTCTGGAAATTCAATAACGGGCATTCGACTGTCCAGCGTTTCGTTATACCGGAAATCCAGTCCCGAAGCACTATTGACCAGTGCAGCGAAAAGGATTAATCCAATTATTCGCTCCATTTCTAATCCATCCCGTTGCTTCTTTGGTTCGAGCCATGGCTCGCGAGATAGACTAGCAGGACACACTAGTTATAAATATTGTTATTCGGGACGTTGTTGTTATAGTCAAGAGAGAAGGCGAGAGATGGTTTGCCATAGTCCAGGCCAATCAAGAACCATAATTCTCAGTGTCTTTTGTGCCTTCTGTGGTGAACCGCTATGCTCTGACCCAACCACAGAGGCACAGAGGAACAAAAGGCCATATTCTCTGCCTGGACTCACCCACATAATTCAGCGAAGAGCCAATAATTATAAGTCCCTCAAGGATAAAATCGCTAAGCTACATAAGAGAATCAACTGCCAACGAGATGATTTCCTGTATAAGTTATCTCGGACCTATGTCAATAAATTTTATATCATCTGTGTTGAGGATCTTGATATCAAAGGTCTAAAAGAGAAAGGCCATAATAATGGCATGCATCGCAGCATCCATGATGCATCCTGGTCAAAGTTCATATTTATGCTTTTCTCCTGGACTTCGTCCAGGGGAGCAGCTGACGGAGTCCGCTGCACGTACAAGGCTCAAAGTGCTGATCGAAAGTTGATAAAAGTAGATCACAGAGATACAACTCAAAGGTGTTCTTCTTGTGGAAGCATCGTAAAGAAAGATCTGTCGGTACGAGTGCATGAGTGCCCCTATTGCGGATTCTCATGTGATCGAGACTACAATGCTTCCAGGAACATACTCATCACAGGGATGGAACAGCCCCTAGCGCCCATAGAGCCAAAACCGCTACATCACATATCAGTGATGCAAGTTTTGGCGATGACGTGGGAAGCCGCGCCCTTCAGGACGCGGTAGTTCACTATTTATTTTCGGTTAGACCTTATGGCCGATGGCAAATCGCCTCATCACCTTATCGATCTGGATCCGGGCGTCGTCGCCTACTTTGGTGTCGGCCACGAAGATCACAAATCCCTCCACCCTGGCAATGCCGTCGCCTTCGCGAGCAATGTCCTCAATATGGACATCATACTCTCCCCCAACCTCTACTGGGGCTGGTGCGCTCAAAGAGGACCTATCTGTATCATAACCTGTCAATTGCATCACCAATCCTACTAGAAAAGCAATTCAGACCTTATGTCCGATGGCAAATCGCCTCATCACCTTATCGATCTGGACCCGGGCATCGTCGCCGACATTGGTATCAGCCACGAAGATCACAAATCCATCTACTCTGGCAATGCCGTCGCCCTCACGGGCAATGTCCTCGATCTTGACATCGTACTCTCCTCCCACTGCAACCGGTACAGCTGGAGCGGATCCGCCATTGGAAGATCCCGTTTCACCTCTGAACAAGCTTTCACCGTCCTTCGCGAAAACCAGAAAACAGTTTTGCGCTGGTCTTGGCCTCGACATCTGACTATTAAATTCTTTTGCTCAATTAGGCCAATTTATTTCTGCTAGAATGCTAGTCTTTCTGAAATATGGAATGGCTGGAGAGATACAGGGATTTGATACCGGACTTCGATGGTTTCCGGGCGGTGCAGAGCCAGGCGCTTCCCAGCTCCTGCCGGATCAATACCCTGAAGATCGAGAGATGTGCCCTGCTGGACAGATTTGCTGAGAATGGGATCGATTATCAGAGCTTCAACTGGTATCCTCTGGGCCTGAAGCTGGATATGGAGAGCCCGGGAAAGCTTGTCGAGAACCTCTCGGGCTTCATCCATATTCAAGAGGAGTTATCCATGGTCCCGCCCCTGGTTCTCGATCCCCAGCCAGGCGAGCTGGTCCTTGACCTGTGCGCCTCTCCCGGCAGCAAGACCTGCCAGATCTCTCAGATGATGAAAAACCTTGGAAGGGTGATCGCCAACGAGCCATCGCTGGCCAGAATCGCTCCATTGCGCTCGAACTGCGAACGGCTGGGGGTCATGAACGTCGCTATCACCCGTTATGATGGCCGCAGATTTCCCTCTCGCCCCGTTCAATTTGACCGGGTCCTGGTGGATGCCCCTTGTTCCAGCGAGGGCCGGGAGAGGAGAGGGCCGGGGGTCTTGTGCAAGAGCAGCAGCAAGAGGTCGATGGACCTGCACAGGCTCCAGGCCGACCTACTCCGGAACGCCATCAGGCTGACCAAGCCTGGAGGCATAGTGGTCTACTCCACCTGCACCTATGCTCCGGAGGAGAACGAGCTAGTGATAGAAAGCGTCCTCGAAACGGCCAGGTTGGAGAGGATATCGATTCCGGGTTTATTGGCCTGCCCGGGAATAACTGAATGGGGCGGCATTAACTTGAACCATGAGGTCGAGAAGACAGCCCGTTATTACCCCCATCTCAATGATACAGGAGGATTCTTTGTCGCCAAGCTCATCAAGAGCCAGGAATATATTTGAGCCCCTGGATACGTCATTCGTGGCGGACCTTTGGGGGGAACGGTTTGGTATCCCCCCATCTGCCTTCGCGGGCTTTATCTTTTTTCGAAAGGCGAATAGCGTCTGGGCGGCCAACGAGGCCATCCTCCCCAGGCTCAGTTATGAGGCCATCGGAATGCGCATCATGAACCTGAAAGACCGGCCCTGGAAGCCGACTACCAGCGCCCTGCAGGTCTTCGGCCGGCATGCCACAAGGAACCTCATCCACCTGGATTCAGCGAATTCCAGAAGCTTCATGGAGGGCAAGACCCTGGCCATTGAATCGGACTCGGAATCCGGCTATGTGGTAGTATTTTATAGAGGAGAGGTGCTTGGATGCGGTCTGTACTCGCATGGAAAGCTGGTATCTCAGATTCCAAAAGAGCGGAGGATGGCGAGCTCTAAGAATGGCGCAGAAGAGAGCGCGGATCAGAACGCAAAAGATGAAGTGGCCAGTGAGATGCCGATCGATATGCGATAATTCCATATAGATCGCCATGCAGTTCCGTACTGATATTAACACCAGGGAAGTGTGAGAATCGTTGACCGTCTCAGATCTCTCGGAGATGGAAAGAGCCTGCCTCTCTCCAAAAAGCCCCAGCAATGATCATGATCTGCTGATGAGGCTCTGGTTCGAGCCTCTTAAGCTTTACCGCCTGGCCAATCTATTGCGTCAGAAGAGCGGCAAGGACGAGGTCACTTTTATAATAAACCGGAACATCAACTTCACTAACCATTGCATAGGAAGCTGCAAATTCTGCTCTTTTAAGCATAGCAAGAGATACCGCCTTTCAACTGAGGAGATCCTCAGCCGGGCGAGGGAGGCAGAGGAGCGGGGAGCTACAGAGATCTGCCTGCAGGGAGGACTCTCGCCCGGCATGCTCCTGGAGGACTACTGCGGCATCCTGGAGATCATCCACCGCAGCCATCCCCGGTTGCATCTTCATGCCTACTCTCCCATGGAGGTGTTGCATATGTCTCGCAACTCCAATGTGCCGGTGGAAGACTGCCTGAAGGAGCTGAAGAGGAGTGGTCTGGGATCAATGCCCGGCACCGCAGCTGAGATCCTGGTCGATTCCGTTCGCCAGAAGATCTGCCCAGAGAAGCTGAATACCGGGCAGTGGAAGGAGATCATAGTGGCCGCTCATCATCTTAAGATCCCCTCCACCTCCACCATTCTCTTCGGCCATGTGGAGAGCATGGAAGATCGGCTGGAGCACCTGGCGATCCTGAAGGGAATTCAAAATGAGACCGGAGGGTTCACGGAGCTGGTCCTTCTCCCTTTCATCCCGGAGAATAATCTGCTGGGAAGGACTGTTGCCGGGCCAGATCTCCTCGATCGGCTGAAGATGCATGCCCTGGCCAGGGTCGCCCTCTATCCTGCCGTCACCAACATCCAGGCTAGCTGGACCAAACTGGGGCGGGATGCGGCAAAAGCTGCCATCATGTGGGGGGCAAACGACCTGGGGGGAACGCTTATGGACGAGAGAATCGCCCGCAACTCCAAGGAGGAGCCAGGAATCTCGGCGGAGGAGATCAAAGAGCTGATCGAGAGCTGTGGACGAAAAGCTGTGCAGAGGACCACTCTGTATGAGCTGATTTGACATCCGATAAAGCTGGCAGGCTTCGAATGGTGGTGGAGGAAAAAGGCTTCCTGCTATTTGGTATGGGTGAACTTGAGTCGGAAAAACTCTGTGTCTCCGTATCTCGGTGGTGAACCGCTATGCTTTGACCCAGCCACAGATGCACAGAGGCTATATTCTCTGCTGGACCTCATCCACATAATTTAGCAAAGAGCCAGGAAAAAACGCTCCATCAATCTGCCCGACTCCTGGCCGCCTTCTGCACGCTCTGGTCGGGATCTGTGGCCAATCTCTCGAGCGTCTCAGCCAGTGTATTGGGATTTTTTGCCACCGCTTCCCTCACCATCCAGGACCAGTGGCTCGCGAGCTCATCCAGGAGCTTTCCATCAAGCTTGGGATTGCGGGCTGTTGCCTCTCTGATCTCCCAGCTCCTGTCCCTGGCAAGAGTGACCAGCGACTCTGCGGGAGTGCGGGGATTGAGGGCGGCAGTCGCTCTCACGTCCATGATCCTGTCCAAAGCTAGGTAGGCCAGTAGCTCTTCTGGTGTGGAAGGATTTCGGGCGATATTGTTTCTCACCAGCCAGCTCACATCCTTGACCATCCTCTTCATCAGCTCAGCCGTGAGCAGAGGATTGGATGCCGCGCAAGCCCGGACATGCTCATCGGAGTCGCGGGCGAGGAATTCCAGGGTCTGGGGGTTGATATTGGGGCTTTTTGCCACTGCCTCCTTTACAAGATAGCGATTCTTCTGCAGAGTGGAGTCGTAGTCGGTCATCTCGTCACCGGCCAGAGACTCCAGCATCTCGCTTGTGGCCTGGCGGTTCAGGGCCACAGCCGCTCTCACAAATCCCGAGCTGTCCTCTGCCAGCTGGGCCAGGTTCGAGGACGGGGTGCAGGCATTGCCCGCTACTGCCTCTCTCACCCACTGGACCTGGTCCCGGGCGAGATAGCTCAGGATATCCTCAGAGGTATCGGAATTCCAGGCCAGCTTTCGTCTCACATGCCAGTCCCAGGAGCGAGAGAGCTCTTCTGGATCTTCTTTTAGATCTAGATTGTTTTCGTCTTTCTCAGATAGCATTGCTCCTCTCTGCCTCTATCACATTTATATCAATTCGATAACATTTGAAGCCGTAAACCTCTCTTAAAAGCGAATCCGGATCCTTTTCGTCATGCCGCTTCAGCCTCCTTTCCACCAGAGGCAGGCTTATTGAGGGCGCTATCTGTCTGATGAGCCCCTCCTCACCGCCCAGGACTGCATATTTCACTATGCTTCCGTATTTGCTCTGAAGACCGGCGAGCTTCTCCTGGACGGCATCGAGGTGGTTTTTTATGTCCTCCTCGCGCAACCTCTCAAACCTCTTCTGGCTCCATCCTCCCTTGGAATGCTTCTCCTTCACCTGGCTTTCTACCTTTTCATTTACTGCGAAGCCTTCCCTGCTCAAGGCCACTCCCAGGAAGGTGCTTCCCGCGTGTGCTGATACAACCAGGGCAGGAGTGTTCATCATCTCTTCAATCCAAGAGAGCTGAAATGAACTTCCTTCCCACGATATTCTCTCTTTGATGGGAAAGGGAGGAATGAACTGCAGGGCAAAAAGCTGGGGGCAATATATGATTATGCCGCCCCTCTGGGATTTGATCTCCATCGCTACTCTTCTGATCTGCGGCGGAATATCCGCGTCCTTGGGCAGAGAGCCAGGAAAAGCGTAAACCAGCAGATCTTCCCTGGGTGATAGGAATCCCTGGAGCCTCTGAATCAATAGGTCCAGTTCCCTATTGTCCGGCATCCAGGCTTCAGGGAGCCTTGCTTTGGGTCTTTCCGTCTCCGTCTTCTCTGGGGACGAAGCCACCATTGTGGCTGTTTTCTGCTCCATGGCCTTTAGAGCCAGGTTTGCCTCCTGGTTGGCGCTGGTAAGCCTCTTTATCTTCTCCTCGCGCTTCTGGAGAGTGCGCACCAGCTCTTCCTTCTCTCGCTCTTGAACCGCTATGGCTTCTTCCAGCTCGCTTATGCGATCTTCCAGCTTCTTCTTGCCGAAAAGGTCAACCAACTCACGCCCTCCAAGCTAATTTTTAGTTGGCTCCTCGCTATTTGGTATGGATGAACTCTAATCGTATATTCTCTGTGCCTCCGCGCCTCTGTGGTGAACCGCGATGCATTGACCCAACCACAGAGACGCTGAGGAACAGAGGCCATATTCTTTGCCTGAACTCACCCACATAATTCATTGAAGAGCCTTTTATTTCTTATCTGGTCATTTCGTCTCAACTTCCTCTTTAAAAATCCTTTTACAAAAAGAGTCTGTCGCCAATTCAAAGCAGAAATAACGGACTCGCTGGGACTCGAACCCAGGTCAGCGGGTATCTTCGACAAATAGCCACCGAAGCCCGCTAGGATATCCACTACCCTACGAGCCCATCAAATGAGGTAGTCACTGCTTCTAGGCTATTAAGCTTTCCCGCTAAGGTCGACTGTAAGGGCAAGATCCATGTTAAATAAAATTGAACAAAGCCAGGGAAAAAGCTAACATCTCAAAGCACGAATATACCATACAGTCATCTCAATTCAGCTTTCGGAATGGTGAACTGCAATTGTCTGCCCTTAATAAAGCCTGCCCTTTTGTGGATAGGGAATGCCTCGACGAGGGCTGCATGGCCTGGAGGCAGGGAGACTGCCGGCTGATTTCGAAATCTGGGATCTTGAGCCCCTTTGAACTGAAGCTCCAGGACGCTGCTCCTCTGATGTACCGATCTTTACTCGATCTGGTCAGAATCCTGGAGGAATCGTCTAAAGACTGCGGCAAATGCGGCCCCGATCTATGGAACTATGCCCAGCAGATCCGGGCAGGCCTTTTAAACGAGCTGATCCGAGCGGAGCTTGCCGGTGCAGGCATCAGGGCTGAGGATAGAGATGCTGAATAGAAAGAGAATCGTGCAGAATAAGCGTTGGTTGTAGATGCCAGATAGTGCTGAAAAAGAATAAGCCAAGGAGGATCTGATGCCAGGAACTCATTTTCTCACCAACTGCCCCAGATGTGGATATGTGGCGAACGCCCAGAGCATAGATGGACTGACGGTAAAGGTCCGCTGCAAGATGTGCGGCTATGAAGGCACGATCCCCCATCCTGATCTGAAGGATGGAGCCTGGCGGACAGGATAGCAAGCGGGCCAGCATAGATGACGCAGAAGGTAGCAGAAGGCATGCGAAGCAGATAGTGGATTGAGATGAGGACCAGTTACGCCCTTCTGCTCCGCCTCATTCATGATCCTGGGTATGATCTGTCCAAAGCCAGTATAGAGTATCTGGATCGGGGTGCTTCGGGAGACATATCCCTGGTCAAGGGGGAGGATATCATCAGCCTGGAGTCGGGGATCATGGAGATCAGGTCGGATCTGAAAACGAAATTCATACCCATTCACCGCATCAGGCGCATCTCTTATCAGGGAGAGCCGTTATGGGAGAAAAGGGATGCAGAAAATTTTGGGGCCAAAGAGAAGACCGCAAAGGCAAATGCTGACCTATTGACCCAATGAGGCAGATAGATGGAGATAATCTTTCTAGGAACAAACGGCTGGTATGACAGCGACACCGGGAACACCATATGTACCCTGATCAACTCCGAAAAGTATCACATAATCCTTGATGCGGGGAACGGCATCAGCAAGGCAGACCAGTACATCGATGACGATCTTCCTGTCTATCTCTTCTTGAGCCACTTTCACCTGGATCACATTGAGGGGCTGCATATATTAAACAAGTTTCACTTCTCTCAGGGGCTGAAGATATTCGGCCAGAAGGGCACCAGGGAGGTTCTGAACACTATAGTCAATGACCCTTTCACCGTTCCTCTGGAAAAGCTCCCTTATCCGGTTGAAGTTGGCGAGCTTCTGCCCGGGCCCTATAAGATGCCTTTCGCCCTGGAGTGTGAGTTTCTGCTTCATGCCTCTCCCACCCTCGGCTATCGCTTCGATCTGGAGGGAAAGATCATCGCCTACTGTCCAGATACGGGCATCTGCGAGGGCGCAGTTCATCTGGCAGGTGATTCAGACCTATTGATAGCTGAATGCTCCCATAAGCCTGGAGAGTCAAGTCCTGCCTGGCCACATCTCAATCCCCAGGATGCAGCCGATATCGCCCGGCGGGCAGGAGCCAAAAGGTTGGCCTTAACCCATTTCGATGCAGGCAGGTACAGAAGCATTCAGGAGCGTATGGATGCCGTGGCATCGGTAAAGGACTATCAGGACATAATCGTGGGAACGGATGGCTTGAATCTGCAAATTTGAAGATATCAAAAAATTCGAAAAAACTTTCTAAAAATTTGCCTTGCAGGGCTTAAAAAATAACCCCGCTTATACAGCAATCCCCAAAAGGGATGATTTCCCAGTTCAGTATCTTCTGGGTGGTCTGGCTGGTCTATGCTTCTGGTAGCAGTCGCTGCAATAAACTGGCCTGGAGCCATCGGGCTTGAAGGGAACCTGACATGCCTTTCCGCACTCTGCGCAAGTGGCATCGTGCATCTCTCTCGGGCCGCTGCTGTAGCCGCCTCTGCTTCCGCTTCCATATCTTTCCATTTAAACTCACTTACCTTTGGCATCGATTCCGTGAATCGATCCTACATACTACAAAACATCCCATCAAACTCAATTGAAGCGACGCTTATGCAGCATCATCAGAGTGGTTTAATTGCCTTATATACTTGTTGGTTAACACTAATCTCATCCCTTGTACTCAACTCCCACCAGCTCCCGGATGCGCTCAGCGATCTTAGGCCCGACCATGTCCACCTCTTGCAGCTCTTCTTTGCTGGCAGCGATCACTTTTTCAATTGACCCAAAGTGGCGGAGGAGTTTTCTTGCCACCGACGGCCCCACGCTGGGAATGGCGGATATGAGGTACTCCTGCTGCTCTTTTAGCGTTCTGGCGGTCTTGTGGCCATGCAGCTTGGGCTCATGCCCTGCCCTTCTTTCCCGAGCGGCGAGCATGGTGATGACAGATGCCGTATCCTCCTGGTCCTCCGTGGGAATGATGGGCACCCCATAATCAACAGCCACCGAAGCCAATGCACCTTGAATGGAGCTCGCGCTCACCTGGCGGGAATACAGGTCCCTACCCTCCAGGATCAATACCGGCCGCTCATAGCTCCGGGCAAGATCCGCTATTTGGCGGAAGAGGTTTCTCTCCGGATCGATGATCGAGGCCACGAAATCCTGGGCGGTCTTGCGTTCGATCGCCACTCGATCGCTTACCACATAGTCGCCCACCTCCAGGTTTTTCAGGGTGACCTCCAATCCTCTCCCCTCCAGAAGCCTGGCCATTCCCCGCTCTCTGGGATCGACATAGATCTTGTCCCGTTCCTCATCTGCCTCTGTCCAATCCACCAGGCTCTCCTGCCCTTTCCTGTTCTGCCTTTCTGGATTATCTTCGGTTATCTCCAGCTGGCGGGGAAGGAAATCCTTGGAGCTGCTCGAGGGTGACTGGGAAGCCTGGCCGCTCAGAGTTCGCATCTGCTTGTTCATAGTCTTCTCTTTGCGGTCGCTAATCCAGTAGTAGGCTTCATCCCGAGTGCCCCTGGCCATCAGGACCACCACCCTTCCGCTCCTCGCCCTCCCCGTCCTGCCCTTGCGCTGAATGCTGCGAATCTCCGAAGGAACCGGCTCGTAGAAGAGGACCATATCAGTGGCCGGAATATCGATTCCCTCCTCCCCCACCGAGGTGGCGATGAGGACATTATACTCCCCTGCCCTGAACCTTTGCAGGATCTCAGCCTGCTTCTTCTGGCTCAGGCCCTCATCATCTGCCCGGCTGGACTGGCCCACAAAGCGAACGGCCTTGATCTTGGGATCCTCTTTTAAAAATCGGATGAGGGCAGAGGCGGTGTCCCTGTAATTGGTGAATACCATGATCCGGGACTCGGGCTTGGCCTCGATCTGCTCGGTCAGTATCTTCCTGACCATGGCAGGCTTGGGATGCTCCACCTTCAGCTCCTCTAAGGCCTGCATGGCCTGGCGGAACTTGGGATCCTCCATAATCCGGCGAGAGGCCTTCGAGCCGCTGCGGGAGATGGCCTCGCCCTGCAGCCGCTGGAAGTACTTGAGCAGAGCTTCTGTGCCCTGGGTCTCAGCCAGCTCCACGGCATGATAGAGCTTGAGAACCTCGGCCAGGATGGATATGCCCTTGAATGTGGCCTGATTGGCCTGTCTTTTAGCTGAGGACATGAGCATGGCCTGAAGGCCGAGGAGCTCCTTTTTTGTGGCTCTGGGATCGATCCTCGCCGGGCTGATACCCAGACGGTTGAGGTCGTCTATTCTCTCTAGCAGCACATCTTCTATCGCGCTCCTGATATCGAGCAGCTCCTTGGGAACGGTCAGCTTCACCCATTCTATCTGCTTGGAGTGAACAAAAGGCGCTACATCAGAGTCCTTTTCCGTTCGGGTCTGGATATTCTCTATAGAGAGGTTGGTGCAGATCTCGGCGATCTTCTCCTTCTCGCTGCCTGGGCTGGCGGTGATTCCCAGGACCAGGGGATTGGTCCCCTCTCGGGCATAGCGTTCTGCAATATAGACATAAGCATAGTTTCCCACCGCCCGGTGGGCCTCATCGAAGATTATCAGGGAGATATCCTCTAGATCGATCCTGCGGGAGAGAAGATCGTTCTCTATCACCTGGGGAGTGGATACTGTAATTCGCGCAGCTTCCCAGGCTGCCTTCCTCTTCTCTGGCATCATCTCACCGGTCATCATGGTCACCTCACCTCCATCCTTGAGCACACGGCACAAGAAGGTTGCATGCTGCTCCACCAGGGGCTTGGTGGGGGCAAGAAAGAGGACCCGTCCCTTGTCCAGCCGGGCGAGAAGAACCATGAGCGCGATGACCGTTTTGCCCAGACCCGTGGGAACCACTATCAAGCTGGAGGACTTAAGGGCGGAGGCAGCCAGGTCCATCTGGAAGAGCCTCTTTTCTACTGTATGCGGCTTCAGGAGTGGATGCTCCAGATAGGTGGACATAATAGATCTTTTAATGGTCATTGTATTAGATATTGTTGTATTGGATATTATTATATTAGATATGATTATTAGATATGATTATATTTAATTTTTTTAAAGATAGGTGGTAGACTAAATGGAGCAAGCCACTGAGATCATCAACTCATACAATTGTGCTTTGATCGTGTATCAAGTGCTTGCTTGGTTAGCCATAAAGTTCAAAGGTTAAATTTATATAATATAAAAGTTAGATACTTGAATTAAGCCAAATTAAACTATTTGGCTAAATAAGCTCAAAATAAAAGATTCAAGAATAGGGGGCGAAAAAAGAAATGAAGGGAGTAGTAATAGTAGCATTGGTGTTAGCAATTGCCCTTGCGGGTTGCGGCACGGTGCTTGCTAATCCTCCACTGGTACCACCAGTGCAGTATGAACAGTTCTGTGAGAGTCAAAAGGTCTCCGGATCGGGCATAATCGACGTCAGCACGTCAATAATTGATAAGAAAATAGCCCTGGAATACTACAATACCATGGCTGGAGATGGTGATCTGGAGCTTGATTCAGAGCATGCTTACTCACAAAATGCAGAGAAGCTGAAGAGAAATGTCTCCTCGGTCAACGGCGGCAACGCGTCAGCTTTCAATCTATTTGAGACCACAAAGATGACCTATCAAGGTGCCACTCCTCTTACCGGAGGCAAATATATTAACTCCAAGGCTTTCTACGGCGGCATTGGAGCTGATGTCCAGGAGATGTTCTCGGTAAATGAGATGGAGAAGGACGAGACAAGCTTCTTCGTCTCCACTACGCCTTATCAGCCCAAGGATAATGTCAGCCCAGAGGATCTGATCAAAAAGCTCAAGGCAGCAGGGAGAAACACTTCTGAGGTAGAAGCCCTCATGACCTCTGCTAGCGGCATATACGATCCGGCCCATCTGATCGGACTGGAGACCAAGAACAGCTTCAACGGCACATGGGGAACGGATGCCACATGGCACAGGATATTCTACAAGGACATAAAGGCCCACGAGATGTTCACAGGAACATTCGAGGCCGAGAAGCTCATCAAGTTCCATGAGAATCCCGTGCCCGAAAGGGACAGACATCCGCCTTGCGACGGCATAGACTGCTAGATAAGATCCAGCAGTCTTTATATTTTTTTTCAGTATCTAGTCATCGGACAGGATTTCATATTTTCTCTTTCCGTCATTTCCCTATAATAGTCTCATTTTCCAATTAGTATCGTCATTCTTAATTTTATATAATTATCATATTATGATTTATATTAGTGTTGTGTAACGGCAGCATACTGATAATGGATTAGAGGAGTGCAGCCTCTTATTGAATAGGCAAAAAGAATAAATGGTAAAAGCCCATGTACGAGAAATCATAGGGTATACACCCTTTCTGAAAGGAGGTTCATAAATGAAGTCAATTCTCACAATCTTCGCTGCCAGCGCTTTCCTATTGGGCATTATGGCCGCTGCCAGCGCTGCGGATGTCATCGAATTGAGTACATTAGGCAAAAAACCCCAGGTAGATGCTATCTCTCTGCCCCAGCTCTCTCCCACCATGCCCACGATTGCGCCTGCTGCTCTGGGAAGCGATATAACAAGCAATGTAATGGATCTCAGCACCCTTGGGAAGAAGGCGGTGTCCACGGTGCCCGCAACTGCCTTAATGGGCGCAACGCCTATCACCATCACGCCCATGTTCGCTGTTAGGAATACCAATACAAGCAATGTAGCAGGAAGCACTGTGTTCACTCTCCCCCAGGCAGTCTCATCCGGTAATTCCGTCTACACCCCTCCAATAGCCATATTCGGTGGAGCCTGAAAGATATAATTCTTATTGATATAATCTAACATCAAATAAAATTCAAAGGCTGAAGAAAGTCTAAGGAATGCGATTGAGATGACTGTAGAGCTGAAGGTGGACGGCAAAGAGATTCCATTGAGCGAGTTCCCTCAAGAGATCATAGGCAATACAGCAGCTGCCATGGCCCAGTCTCTGCGAGGAGTAGATGAGAACTGGAAGGTAATCGAGATCCGTATATCGCAGGATTGACCTGCAAAGATCATCTCTCAATCCTTTTTACTTTTTCTGAATACAGATGTAAGATCGATAAAATAAGTTCCTTCCTTGACTGCCATGATAAGCTCCTCCCTCTCGAATAGGGATGGCAGATTCAACTCATAGGTTCCTGGCGCTGTTATCTTTATGCTCTCTAGCTTTTCACCCTCCAGTTTTTCCCCGTCGCCAAACTCCCTTATCGATGGCTCATCCCTATCTATGGCCAGGGGCTTCTCTCTTTTTTTGGGAGGCATCCTTACCCCCATCGCCCTGGATATTATCCGATCCTGAGAGACGGAAGATATGTCCCCGCCCTGCGGCATCTTGCGCACGAACATGAACTTCTTCCAGCCGCAGGATGGGCAGCCTTTGAGGATATCCTCACCCGATTCGAATACGCTATTGCATCGGGTGCAGATGTGAGGCATTCAATCCCCCACAGAGACCTTTGTTCTGATCTGAAACTCATCCTTCTCAATGGTATGGATCTGATTTGCCGGGCCGATAACTGTCATCCTCCCCTTGAGGCCCTTTCCAAAGATCCGATCTAAAAACGATCCTCCCTTCTTGGATGGGTAGCTCTCTATCTCTATTCCTGAAAACTCATCCACCCTGATCTCAGTCATGGTCATCTCGATGAGTCGCACCTCCTCATCTGGAGTCAGGCCGCTCTCAAGGACCACGATCTTTCCCGTTTTGACCTTGTCCAGGATGAGCCTGATCTTCTCCATAGATGTCATATTCTCCAGTTTCTCCTCGGAGATTAGGTCCATATGCACTTCTCTCATCAAGATCACCCAAAGTGAGTCGCGATTGCCTGATAAAGGTCATCTATATTCGATCCCTCTAAAGCAGAGATTGGGACGATGGAATGCTGGGGAAAGGCAGCGCTGATTCTGGAGGGGGAAGCATTGGGCAGGTCCATCTTATTGGCCACAATAAGAAGAGGCAACTTTCTCGCTTCCATATTGCCTATCACTGTCACATTGACCTGGGTGTAGGGGTCTTCGGTCGAGTCCATAACCAACAATACACCATCCAGGTCGTCTAACCATTTGATGGCCTCTATAACCCCTTCCGTGGCCTCCTTGGCTCTTTTCTTGGATTCAGTCTCTGAGAGCCCAAAGGCCATAAACTCCTTAAAATCGATCTTTGTCGCCATCCCCGGCGTATCAACTATATCCAGCTCGATGCTAGATCCATTGGCATTGATGACAAGCCCTTCTCTCCTCATCGCCCTGCGGGTCTCGTGAGGAATCGGAGAGACCGTTCCAATAGCATCTCCTGTGCTCCAATCCTTTAGTATTCGATTGGCCAGAGTGGTCTTTCCGGCATTAGGCGGGCCATACAATCCGATCCTGGCCCTCTTCTTCTTGAAGATCTTTCTTATCCAGCCTCCAAGGTTCTCCCTGAAGCTGCTCATGAAACCCATATACTACCTCAGATCAGACTAGGACATATCTGTACTAATAATTTTCCATGTCTTATCTATATTTTTTGTCTGATGGAGAGATAGCATGGATGCCCTGGGCCGGACAGCAGGATACAAAGCCATCGAACTGGCCGCTGCTGCGCAACCTCTTCCAGGCGTCCTTAAGCGATACCTCGCGTATATCGTCATAGCTATCCTGCATGTATGGACAGGCCCTGACCCTGCCGTCAACTGCCACATGCATCCATCTCCTTCCCGCCATGCACCCCAGCATCTGGCCTTCGAAATAGGTATTTGCAAAAAGACGGGGACCACCTGGTGTGGAATTGATCTTGCGGTAGATGTTTATGATCTTCTCCCTCTCGATCTGGGTGAGAGCCTGCTCAGGGCTTTTTGGCATGCCCTCCCAAACGGAGAGCTCCTGGACCCCCAGCTCTGTGGCCAGCTCATAAAGCTCCATTATCCTGTCCACCTGGCCGGAGAGAATGTGGCAGGACATGGTTACCAACAGGCCGGTATCAAGAGCAATGCGAATCGCCTCCAGTGCTTTGGCATGAGCGCCTGCAACGCCCCTCACTCGATCGTGCTCCTCAGGATTGATGCTGTAGACCCCGATTATCAGATTATAGAGCCCTGCCTCTCGGAGTTTGACTGCCTTTTCCACTGTCATCTCCAGGCCTGGGGTGAACAGATTAACCACTGCCTTCTCCGGGTCCACATGCCTTATCAACTCAAAGATGTCCTCTCTGAGGAGAGGATCTCCCTCGGTAAAGGTTATGATACATGTTCCCATATCCAGGGCCTGGTCGATGACCCTCTTGATCTCTTCCGAGCTCAGTTCACCCTCGCCCTCTTTTATCAGACAGTGGTCGCATTTGGCGCCGCAGCTCCTGGTGACCTCAATGGAGACGGTCTGGGGTACAGGTCTTCCTATTGCGGTCTTGGCCTCATTTACCAGCAGCCTCTTGAATGGGCCGCTGGGAATGGGTGGAAGCCAGGTGCTGGCAACCAGATCCTTCAGCCTGACCTGGGCAGGCTTCTCCTCTTCTAGCCTCTGGTTTACCATATTCAAAACCGGCTGGATCATTCGCGCCAGGGCGCCCTGGGCTTGCAGGGCCCGAGCGTCCCTATCAAAGTCCACACAAAGAGCGGGCGTCTTGATAAGCTGGGTCATTGGAACCCCTTTTCTCAGTGCAGTTATAGAGTTATCGCCCAGAGGAAGGGCCTGGATGAAGCTATTTAGAGAGCCGGCTGGAATTATAAGAGATAAGATTAAATCGATCCATCCTCCTGTACCAAAATGGTGTTGACAAAGTGTCTGAAGTTGTACTGGCCTATTCCGGTGGCCTGGATACATCGGTTTGCATTCCTCTCCTCCGGGAGCGCTACGGATTTGATAAAATAGTTACCGTTCTGGTGGACGTCGGCCAACCAAGGTCGGATATAGAACGAGGGAACCTGAGGGCAAAGCAGCTGGCAGATGAGCATTATACTATAGATGCCAGGGAGGAGTTCGTGGAGAAATGCCTCTTCCCCCTGATCAAGGCCAACGGCTCATATGAGGGATACGTTCTAGGAACGGCCATTGCTCGTCCCCTCATCGCCAGCAAATCGGCGGAGATTGCTGATAAGCTGGGGATAAAGAACCTGGCCCACGGATGCACCGGCCGCGGCAACGATCAGCTCCGCTTCGAGGCCATATTCAGGGCCACGGATTGTCGGGTGATAGCTCCCATGAGAGAGCTGGACCTGGCTCGCGAGTGGGAGATAGACTATGCGCGCGAGCACGGCATCGATGTGCCTGTGACCAAAGATAAGCCCTGGTCTATCGATGAGAACATCTGGTCTCGGTCGATTGAAGGGGGAAAGCTCGAGGATCCCTACTTCGAGCCGCCGGAGGAGATCTATGGCTGGACGAAGACCCCTAGCTCTGACCGGTCCGCCCAGATAGTTGAGATCGGATTCAAAGAGGGCGTGCCCGTCTCATTGGATGGAAAGCAGATGAACGGCATGGAGCTGATCGAGAAGCTCAATCAGATCGGCGGCGAGCACGGCGTGGGCAGGACGGACATGATCGAGGACCGGGTTATGGGGCTGAAGGCGCGAGAGAATTATGAGCATCCTGCGGCCACCATCCTCCTGACGGCCCATAAGGATCTGGAGCGCCTGGTATTATCTCGCAATGAGCTCCGCTTCAAGGTCATGGTGGACGAATTCTGGTCTGAGCTGGCTTATATGGGCCTGGTGGAGGATCCCCTCTATGCCGACCTGAATGCCTTCGTTGACCAGTCCCAAAAGAGGGTGAACGGCTCGGTAAAGATAAAGCTCTTCTGCGGCAGCGCCATTTCAGTAGGCCGCCAGTCTCCGGATGCCCTTTATTCCCAGGATATGGTCTCCTTCGATTCCCAAACTTTAAGCCAAAAGGATGCAGAGGGCTTTGCCAAGTATCATGGCTTCCAAGCCAGGCTATTGAAGAGGAAGGGAAGGTAAAGGAGAGCATTTATTTGATATCGCCTCCATACAATACCGATATGTCCAAACTGGTGATATCTGAAGAGGCCAGATATGAGGATCTGGCAGATCTCGCAATAGCCCTCAATGAGATCGTTCGGCTTCCTGTAACCATGAGAGGATTGAAATATCCAGGCGTTCGGGTGGAGAACGGCAAGGTCGTGGATGGGAACTATACCGGCCCCATCCTGGAAGAGGTCATAAGAACCGGGAAGGCCATTCGAACCATTCCAAAGAGCGGTGCCTTTAAGGGCGTTCCAGTATCAGTTGCACCCATAGTGGTGGAGGGACGGACTGTTGCCGCCATCGGCATAGTGGATGTGATTGGAACGATCGATATCCCAGAAGTCTTCGGGGCCTATGCTGATGTAGTAGCTCAGGTTAGAGGGAAGGCTCCTGAGAAAAAATGAGGATTCGAAAAGCAGAGCCAAAGGATCTGCCACAGATGGTGCAGATCGAATCGCTCTGCTTTCCGGATGATACAGCCTTTCCGCCGGGGATGTTTGCCTACCTGATCCGTTATGCAGTGGCGATAGTCGCCTGTGAGCCTGAGGATCAGATATTGGGATTCATAATCGGATATAACAGCGGGAATGCAGGAGCGGTCTACACTCTGGATGTCCATACCGGCTACCGAAGGAGGGGAATTGGCAAAGAGCTATTGCTGTCCCTGGAGAAGAGGCTCGCTATGATGGGTGCCAGGGCTATTCGCCTGGAGGCCTCCCTGGAGAAGCCAGAGGCTATCGAGCTCTACCGCAAGGCAGGGTACAGGGAAAGGGAGATTGTCCGGAACTACTACGGCCGGGGATGCCATGCTGTGCGGATGTGGAAGATCCTGCAGCCTTTAAGCTCGCTGCCTGGAATTGATAGTGCATGACTTTTATCTCAAATGCCGCTTATTCTTTCTCTGGTGGGCTTAGCCCTAAATCTGAGACTCTATTAGTTTAATGGTAGTGCTTGCTGGCCTGGATTACCGATAAACTGGGTATCAGGATTCAGATCTGCTATTGAATCGTTTATATAGGTTCTTGAAAAGTATAGACATCGGAGAGAGCGAAAATTAGATATAAATGAGATTGAGAGCAAAAGAAGTTCGGGGTGTGAAGTGTGATAAAAGAATATACTAAAGGCAAGCTTTGCCAATATCTAATAACATTCATTCTCTGTGGGCTGCTGATTCCCAGTAGCGTCTCGGCCCAGTGCGGAGACTGTGACGACGGAAATCCCTGTACCAAGGACTTCTGCAATGGAACGAAATGCGAGCATACTCCTCAGAGCTGCTTTGAGGACTCATTCATGGAATATGATGATTCCGGCGAGACTTTCAATGGCAGCATGGGTAGGAATGCAAGTGGCTACAATGCCACCATGGGAGTGCAGTTCCAGGGGACCGGCGAGGTTCAGACTCCTGCTCCCATAATCTGCGAGGACTACAATCCCTGTACTATCGATTACAGCGGCCCCGCAGGCTGCACACATGATCCTATGAGCTGCGACGATGGCAATCCCCTAACCACCGATTATTGCACAGCAACAGGTTGCATTAACGATCCAGTGAACTGTGATGATGGCAATCCCTGCACAAGCGATTACTCGAGTCTGGCGGGCTGCATGCACGATCCTGTAAGCTGCGACGACTCCAATCCATGCACTACCGATAGTTGTGGGGCAATGGGCTGCGTTAACGATCCGGTGAACTGTGATGATGCCAGTGAGGATGTTCGCTCATACTGCGGTTGCCCCTCTCAGCCGGACAGGTTTGATGCCGGCTTTCTAACGCCTCAGAATGAAACCCTTTCTGCCATTCAGCCGAATTTGGAGAATTATGCAGATGGCAATGCCACCCAAGAGGAGAATTTCACCCAAGAAGGGAATGAGAGTGGTAGCTTAGAGATGGATGTCAACACCACGGATGAGGGCAATGAAACCGAGATCATCTCCCTGTCCCCAATATGCGACTGCATCAATGACAGCGCTCAGGAATGCTGCAGTAGTGTTGGCTCAAATGGGAATGAAACCTCTGAGAATTCCAGCGCAGCCGATGGGCATCTGATGGCGGCTTCTAACTACACCCAAGCGTCAGACTGCGATGATGGCGATCCATGCACCGATGACCATTTCGTCAATGGCAAGTGCATGCATTATACGAAGACCTGTAACGACAATATACCCTCAAACTTCGATTATTGCTATCAGGGGGATTGCGTTCATTCTTCAATAAACTGTGATGACGGCGACAAATGCACCATCGATTCCTATAACGGGACGGCATGCGTGCATAGCCCAAGGAACTGCGACGATGGCAATCCCTGCACCGAGGACTCCTGCAATAAGCTCGCAGGATGCCAGAATATGGAGATAAATCATGATAACAACTACTGCACAGTGGAATGCGAAAATGGCAATCCGGTCTTCAAGCCGCTAATATGCGATGATGGCAATCCCTGGACCAAGGACTACTGCGATAAGTCCCGCGGTTGTGTTCATGTGCCGATATGCGGTCCATACCGCCATTACTGCAACCCATATAGCCACCATCTGCCTGCAGACTACCACTATCCCTACCTCGATTTCTATTATCCCGTCAACTACTATCCGTACAGGGTTGCACCTATCGTATCAGCACCAAAAGTTGCTGTACCGAGCGCGGCAATATCAAAAGCCGCGGCAACTAGTGCTGCCAATCCTCAGACAAAATCCTATAACATAAGCGCCGGGACGGTAATTACTCTCCCCTGGAATCATACAGTCACTGCCCTTGATGCACTGCAGGTAGAGAATGGTGTCGCCCTCTCAAGCGGATCGGGCATCCGGTTCTCAAGACAGATGGGCATGAGCAAGGTCTACCAGCTTCCGGACAGCCAGAATATCTTCGATCGGGCGGAGATGGTAGGTCTCTCCTGGCCTGCGAACAGCAGTCCATTCACCCTAACCCTAATTCAGCCCAATGGGACCACTCTATCTGTTCAGGATGGCGACGAGAATGCACTGCATCTCACCGGCTCCAACTACAACTACTACTTCCTGAGAAATCCAGCCGAGGGATACTGGACAGTTGTGGTCACGCCCACTCAAACCGCTCCCAATGGAATAGGATTTTCCCTCATCAGCGGGCTGGTGAAGGGAATAGTCCCTCCAAACAAGTCGTGAATAGCAGGCGAGCACTATAGAGCGATGAAATAGAAGCTGGGTCATGATCTGGCCCAGTTGGTCTTTTTTCTCTTCCTTAAGGGGCTCTGCGGGCATCAATTCTCTTCTTGGAATCGCCGTATGCATATAGGCCGGCAAAGAGCAATCTTGGACCGGCGAAGAAGACCGCCGATCAGGCCATCCCTGCAATAAGAATACGCATCCTGTAGCCGATACGACTCTCATGTCGGAAGGAGAGGGATTGGTCCACATCTCCGTTTTATAATTATAGTATGCAAGACATGGGCATCAATGATCCGGACTAATCTTTTTATACTTCCAGATCTCTATTAAATCCTGGTTTATGGCAATGGGGGAAATGGAAAATTTTTGAAGAATGTGTTGCACATGGAAGCGCACGAATGCGGTGATGGTTTTTGAGGTCGATAGTCAAGGGATCTGTGGGCACAATCGTTGGTGAGACCACACCTACTGCATTTAAGTTTCTCATAAGCAAAGAGGTTGGACGGGGCACATACATAAAAGCCAAAGGAGATGGCAGGGAGTGGATCTTAGCCCAGATCGAGGACATAAAAAGGTCTAACACCGCTTACACCGTAAACCAGCTCAATGATGCAGCCAGGAACTACGACTCCCGAGAGATGATGATCGCTGAGTCGAGGGTGATTGGCGTGGAAAGCAATGGCAAGCTGCACCTCCCCACCAGCCCAGCCCGCCCTGGAGAGTCGGTATTCTTGGCCGATGAGAAGCTGATCAAGGCAACCCTCGGCCTATCTAAAGGCGACATGTACATAGGCATGCTGAAAGGCTACGATATCCGGGTGGAGATGGATGCCAATACCCTGGTGCAAAAGCACTGCAGCGTTCTGGCAAAGACCGGTTCGGGAAAATCCTATACAGCAGCTGTGATACTTGAAGAGCTCCTGGACAGGAAGGTGGCACTGCTGGTGATCGATCCTCATGGGGAGTACGCCTCCATGAAAGAGCCGAACAACGTGGGCGATTTCAGCAAATATAAGGTCAAGCCCCGGGGATATGATATCACTGTCTATACTCCAGGGGAGATGGCCATGAATCCCAGGGCGGACAGGCCATTTCGCTTCAATTCATTGAACCTCTCAGCAAGAGAGGTGGCGAAGATGATTCCCAATGAGAGCAGCAGCAGCGGCCAGCTGGGACTGCTCTATGAGGCCATCAGCGCCTTGAGAGCGGAGACGGATGCCTACACCCTGGAGGATATCATAGAGCAGGTGGTGAGGAGCAACTCCAAGGTGAAGTGGAATCTGGTGGGCCAGCTGGAGTCTCTCCTGGAGCTGGGGCTCTTCTCCGGTACGGCGACGCCATGCGACGAGTTGCTCAGGCCTGGGAGGGCTGCAGTTATCGATATGACTGGGATCATACCTGAGCTTCAGGCCATGATCGTCGCCCGTCTGCTGACCGATATCTTCGAGGCCCGAAAGCGCAGGCTGATCTCTCCTGGAATGGTGGTGGTGGAAGAGGCGCATAACTATATTCCCGAGCGGGGGACAGGAAATGCGGCATCCACCAATATCGTCCGCACCATTGCCGCTGAAGGGCGCAAGTTCGGCCTGGGACTGATGATCATCAGCCAGAGGCCGGCCAGGGTGGACAAGAACGTCATATCTCAGTGCAACACCCAGATCATTATGAGGGTAACCAATCCCAATGACCTCAAGGCGTTAAGCAAGGGCCTGGAGGGCATGACCACTGACCTGGAGGAAGAGATCAAGAGGTTGCCCGCTGGTGTGGCTATGCTGGTGAGCAATGAGATAGAAAGGCCGATAACTGTCAACATTCGACCGAGAAAATCGAGGCATGGCGGGGTCAGCACCGAGATAGTCTCCAGGGAGAAGGCGAAAGCCTCCTCCGTCCAGCCAGCAAGAGCTCTGGAGAAGCGATCAAGGCCTCAATCCCCGGAAAGCTCTGGGAACGAGAAGCCAGTTCGAAGCAAGAAGAGCCAGAGCAGCGGCGGGCTGCTAAAAAAGGTCTTCGGCAGGGCTTGAGTCAATCGGTCATGTGCTGCAGAGGGGAGGGCCAGAGCCACCCATGAGGGTGAACTCCTACCAGCTTTCCCTATTCTCTCAAGCCATTTTCTTTGCTCTTTCTTGCCCAATTTTTGCCGGATTACAGTTCAATTGATAGACCTGGCCGGATCTAATCGCTCTCTCCCTCATACTTGAACGAGAGGCGGACCTTCGCCCTGTACTCGGCGATCTTCCCATTATCCAGCCTGACATCCAGCTCCTTGACCTCAGCGATGCGAAGGTCTCTGAGGGTCTTGGTTGCCCTGTCGACTACTGTCTTGACGGCATCTTCCCAGCTGGTGGTCGAGGTCCCAACTAGCTCTATTACTTTGTATACATCTCCGGACATATCCTTCACTCCTTAAATTTTAATCAATTATTGGCTCTTTTAGTTGATATATTTTCCTGATATTTCTCGATTAATAGCAGCAAAAGCCTGAAATAATATCCACCCAACCTCTGGCCAAAAGGAGAGAGGCTATCTTGACCGGCATTTTTGGCAATTCTTCGAGAAGCAATTCAGTTTCAGACCATTCGCCATTCAAGCAGGCGGTGGGAATTGACGACCTGGCCGTCTATATTCCGCAGCTTTACCTTCCTTTAGAGGGGGAGTTCTCCCGCCGGCGAGAGATCGATCCGGGCAAGCTCACCCGAGGAATTGGAATAGAGAGGATGGCCATTCCCGATGCCCATGAGGACGCAGCCACCATGGCCGCCATGTCACTTCTCGAACTGATGCGCCGCTGCGACCTTTTGCCTGAGGATATCGGAAAAATTCATGTTGGCACGGAGTCTGCGGTCGACGAGGCCAAAGCGATTGGAACCTATGTCATCGGCATGCTGGAGAAGGTATATGGCCCTGGCTCATTTCAGCACTGCTCCACGGTGGAGTTCAAGTCGGCTTGCATCGGCACCACTCTGGCTCTGGAGAGCATCAGCTACTGGGTGGCTGCCGATGAGGGCGAAAGGGTCGGGGTGGTCATAGCCTCTGATGTGGCCAAATACCCTCTGGGCTCCTCTGGAGAGTACACTCAGGGGGCAGGAAGCGTCTCATTGCTGGTCAAGAAAAATCCGAGGATTGCCGCTTTAGAGCAGATCTATGGCTGCTTTACTCGGGATGAAAACGACTTCTTCCGCCCGACAGGCTGCACAATGGCCACGGTCAATGGCAAGCATAGCAACCAGTGTTACCTCGATGCCATGCAGGGAGCATTTGCATCATTTGCTACCAAGGCGGCTGGAAAAGGAATAATCAGTCCAAAGAATGGGGAGTGCACCACCGACTCAATCGACCATCTTCTCTTCCATATCCCCTATCCCAGAATGATCGAGTATGCATCTGCTGCCATATTCCGGCAAGACTGGAAGAACAGCAGCCGGTGGAGTGATGTTGAGGCGGAGATCGGACCGGAGCCCGAGGCTGGAAATTATGATGATCTCGAGAGGTATCGGCTCGACCTGGCCCGCTATGCCCGGAGCTTTGCTCGGTCCAGGCAGTTTCTGCAGGCTTATAATGCCAGGGTTATAGATTCGGCAGCTCTCTCTCGTTCCATTGGGAATATCTATACCGGTTCGATCTATCTGGGCCTGGCCAGCCTCCTGGAGTTGCAGAAGCTCCGAGCGCATGAGAGGCTTTGCTTTGGGGCTTACGGAAGCGGATGCTCGGCCCTGGTCTTCTCGGCGCGGGTCAGCTCGGAGTTCTCTTCTGTACCGTCAAGGGGCCTTTTTGGGAGGCTGGAGAAGAGAAGGGAAATATCCCTGGAAGAGTATGAATTGCTGCATGAGGGAGTGAGAAAGGAGAGCCTGATCCGGCCTTCAGGGGAGTTCGCTCTGGCCCAGATCGACCACCAGGGATACCGGCATTATGAGTATGTGACATAATTGCCGCATTCTTTTTTTTATCTGGCATGAGGCCTGATCGGCAGCAATTCCATCATATCATCATTTGTATCTTATTCATACTTTCTATTATGTAAAAATGGTTTATAGATATTGTTTTTTGGCAAAAGTACTTAATCTTATACGTAGTAGTTGTTCTCAATGGAAGCACTGTCATCCATCATGGAAAAGCTGGCCCGCCCCCAGAAGTATCCCGTAGGCAGCAATTCCCGCCAGGCAGACCAGGCGGCCATGGAGCTGGAGACGGCAAAGGAGATCCTGGCTGAGGTCTTCAGGATCAGGACGTCGGAGGTGGATGAGATGATTCTGGGCCGTTTAGAAGAGGCTCTAATCATCTCTGATCGCTCGAACGGAGATGGTTTTTGGCCGCGGGAGTTCCGGCTGGATGGCTGAGTGCTCTTTTTGCAGATTTATGTCACTCTTCAGTCCTTTTCCAGCTCCCTCTCCTTTTTCCGGATCACCTCTTCCATTCTGCAGCTGTGCAGCTCAGTCACTCCGTGAGCTTCCAGGGCCTGCACCTCCTCTTCCTGGAAGGACTGCAGCCTTTCCATGAGCAGATCGAAGTTCACTTTGTGGCCGTCGAACTCCGGGCCCTCCACGCAGGCCAGCCTCATCTGGCCGTCAACCTCCACCCGGCAGCTGCCGCACATTCCCGTGCCGTCGATCATGATGGGGTTCAGGCTAACTATGGTCTTGATCCCGAGGGGCTTGGTGATCTCGCTAACCCTCTTCATCATGGGCACCGGTCCGATAGCCACCACCACATCCGGAGTCTCCCTATCCAGCACCTCCATCAATAGGTCAGTGACCAGAGCATTACGTTCAATGGTGCCGGTATCTGTGCAGACCAGCAGCTCATCGGAGACTGTTTCCATCTCTCGTCTCAGGATGATCAGCTCCTCATTTCTTGCTCCGATGATGCTAATCACCCTGCTTCCTCTGCTTTTGAGCTTCCTGGCAATAGGATAGAGAACGGCAACGCCCGTGCCCCCGCCAACGCAAATTGCCGTGCCCGCTGCCTCCACCTCAGTAGGCCGGCCCAGGGGTCCAACCACATTCTGATAGGAGTCTCCCACCTGAAGGGTCTTGAAAAGGGCGGTGGACCAGCCTACAACGGAGAATATGATGGTAATGGTCCCAATCTCCGGATTGGCATCCGAGATCGTCATTGGCACCCTCTCCCCTAATTCATTTGCCCTGAGCATCACAAACTGCCCGGGCTGGGCGGTGCGGGCGATCTTTGGCGCCTCGATCTCATTGAGCACCATCCTCCCCCCTGCCATCTCCTCTCGCCGAACTATCCTGTTCATCCTGCCTCCTGGCGATTTGCCAGTCTAATGCCATTCTGTTTTTGCAGATAAATGAAATTGATTCGATTATTGAGAAGTAGTGTATCTCGTTATGAGATATAACAATTGGCTTATCACTCCAGACAGAAGTAAGTAGCGTGAGGATCTTGCAGTGAAATTTGCAGGATATTATTGTTTGCGGGAAATATTTGCGCCCCTAAATCTTCAAAGCCTTGAGCATAAATGATGAAGAGGAAAGAAAGAGAGATGGGCCACCGAGGGCTCAAAAATTGAGGTGCAAAAGAGCGCCCTCCTCCCCGCTCAGGCCGTCTTCATCTCCGCCGCCTCCTCCAGACCCAGCTCCTTGATCGAATCCTCTCTCATCTTGTACTTCTGAATCTTTCCGCTGACCGTCATGGGGAAATCGTCCACGAACTTGATGTACCTGGGAATCTTGAAGTGCGCGATTCTGCCCTTGCAGAAGGCACGGATCTCCTCCTGGTTGGCAGATGCGCCATTCTTAAGCTTGATCCAGGCCATCAGCTCCTCGCCATACTTCTTGTCCGGAACGCCGATCACCTGCACATCGCTGATGGCGGGGTGAGTATAGAGGAACTCCTCGATCTCTCGGGGATAGATGTTCTCTCCTCCTCGAATCACCATGTCCTTGAGCCTGCCGGTTATCTTGCAGTAATCGTTCTCGTCCAGCGTCCCCAGGTCTCCGGTATGCAGCCAGCCTTCTTCGTCTATGCACTGCTCCGTAGCCACGGGATTGTTATAGTATTCCCTCATGATCATATAGCCTCGGGCACAGATCTCGCCCGTCTCCCCACGGGGAACGATCTTTCCCGTCTTCGGATCCACGATCTTCATCTCTGTATGGGGCATGGGCTTTCCCACAGTCGAGACCCTCAGGTCCAGGGAGTCATCGGTGGATGACATGGTGATCCCTGGGGAGGACTCGGTCTGGCCGTAGGTTATCACCACTTCACGCATGTTCATCAGGGTGCTCACCTTTTTCATGAACTCAATGGGACAGGGCGATCCGGCCATGATTCCCGTGCGCAGGCTGCTGAGATCGAACTTGCTGAAATCGGGGTGCTCAAGCTCAGCCACGAACATGGTGGGAACTCCATGCACCGCGGTACAACGCTCCTTTTCTACTGCGGAAAGGGTGGATACGGGGTCGAAGTGCTCTGCTGGCAGGACCATGGCGGTCCCGTGAGTCACAGAGGCCATATTGGAGAGAACCATGCCAAAGCAATGATAGAATGGGACCGGTATACATAGCCTGTCTTCTTCCGTGAATTTCATGCACTCTCCGATGAAGTAGCCGTTGTTCAGTATGTTATGGTGGGTCAGGACCACGCCCTTGGGAAATCCTGTCGTGCCCGATGTATACTGAATGTTGATGGGATCGTCGAAGTCAAGGCTCGCCTGCCTCTCCGCCAGAACCTCATCTGGAATCTCCTCTCCCATGCGGAGCACTTCCTCCCAGGTGTACATGCTGGATTGCTTCTCTCCCCTGATCAGCACAGCTGTTCTCAGGAAGGGCAGCTTCTCGGAGTGGATCTCTCCCGGTTTGCTGGTTTGGGCCTCAGGGCATACCTCATAGAACATCTTGACGTAATCCGAGCTCTTGAACCGGTCCATGAGGAGGAGGACCTGAGCCTCGGACTGGCGGAGGGAATACTCCAGCTCATGGGTCCTGTAGGCGGGGTTGATGTTCACCATAATGATTCCCGCTTTGGCAGTGGCATACTGGGTGATGATCCATTCTGCTATGTTCGTCGCCCATATGGCCAGGCGGTCGCCCTTCTTCAGCCCCAGAGCTATGAATCCCTTTGCCGTCCGGTTTAGCTCCTTTTGCAGCTCGCGATAGGTGTATCTCTTTCCCTGGTGAATGGAGACAAGTGCATCATTATCCGGATATTTCTCAGCAATCTCGTCGAACATATCCCCAATGGTCTTTCCAATAAGCGGTTTTTCTGAGCCGCGAAATGCATAGCTGTGGGAGATTTTGCCTGGCATGGAGCTTTTCTCAATCCCTCAGGGAATATAATTGTATCTGCTCTTTTTCGCTTTTTTCATTTATGAGTCCAGTCCGCTAGCATATGCTCATCCCCGCCCTCGTTATCCCCGTGCCTTTGATTTCTCGGGCATCTTACATATACCAATTTTTTATTATGATGTTTTACGAAATATTCATAAGATTTATGATATGAATAATTATGATCAATTCTCAAAAAAAACTAAGTAATGGCCAGAGAGATTTACTATGGTGAATGGATCATGAGAGCAAGAGGCTGGACCACATGGGCAGGTTATTCGCCAAAAGCAAGCGCAATGATGAATACGAATATTTTCAGGCTGTGCATGAAGCCCTGGGATCTGATTTTGCCGGAAGAGGGAATTGATGAGAGGCTGAGGAGCCCGGAGCCCTTCTGGAGGCTTCATGAGATGCATCTATCTGAGAAAGATGCAGCAAATAACAGCTTGCTGCCAGTGAGATCCAGAATAGAAAGGCCGGATAAAGTGTTTGTTTGAGCGCCAATAAATTTTATTTTTTTTTAATGAATAAGCCAAGCAGTCTGCATATTTATAATCAGAGGTATCAAGGATGAATCTAAGAAGACCGAATGCCAATGAAGCAACAGGAACATTCAACCGATCAAGAAATGTGGTGCCGATGTCAGGAATCTGCACCAGATGCATAGATGGCTGCAAAGGTGGCTGCGAGACCTGGCTGGCCTCCTTCAGGGGAAGAGAGGTGCTGTATCCAGGACCATTCGGAGAGATGACCGCTGGAGCGGATAAGAACTACCCCCTCGACTATTCCCACCTCAACATCCAGGGTTATGCCGTGGGAGCCTTCGGCCTTCCCGAGGGGGTGGAACCGGGACCGGACACGTCCATCTTTCCCAATGTGGATGTCTCCACCGAATATGGCTGGTCCGAGAAGGTCTCAATGAAGCTTCCTATATTCACCGGTGCTCTGGGGTCTACGGATATCGCCCGGAAGAACTGGGAGCACTTTGCCATCGGTGCCGCTATATCCGGCATCACCATCGTCTGCGGGGAGAACGTCTGCGGAGTGGACCCCGAGCTGGTGCTGGATGGTCATGGTCAGGTGCAGAGGTCTCCGGAGATGGACCGGAGGATCGAGACCTACAGGCGCTTCCATGAGGGCTGGGGAGAGATCCTGGTGCAGATGAATGTAGAGGACACCCGCCTGGGGGTGGCAGAGTATGTCTCTTCCCGGCACGGCCTGGAGACAATAGAGCTGAAGTGGGGCCAGGGAGCTAAGTGCATCGGCGGGGAGATCAAGGTGGACCGCCTGGAAAGAGCCCTGGAACTGAAGTCCAGGGGTTATATGGTTCAGCCCGATCCAGGGAACCTGGAGGTGCAGATGGCCTACAAGTCCGGAGCGATAAAGGAGTTCGAGAGGCACTCTCGCCTGGGCTTCGTCTCCAGGGATGGCTTTTTCGATGAGGTTGACAGGCTTCGCGGCCTGGGATTCAAGCGCATCACCCTGAAGACAGGGGCCTACAGCATGGCTGAGCTGGCCATGGCCATCCGTTATGGAGCTGAGGCCAAGATCGACCTTCTCACCATCGATGGTGCCCCTGGAGGTACGGGCATGAGCCCCTGGCCGATGATGAACGAATGGGGCATTCCCACCTTCTACCTGCAGGCGCTGGTCTATGAGTTTGCCACCAAGCTATCCCGTCGGGGGAAGAAGGTGCCAGATATCGCTATGGCCGGCGGCTTTTCCACTGAGGATGGTGTCTTCAAGTCCATTGCCATGGGCGCGCCCTTCGTAAAAGCGATATGCATGGGCCGGGCGCTGATGATTCCGGGAATGGTGGGAAAGAACATTGGCAGATGGCTGGAGAAAGGAGAGCTTCCTGCCAGCGTCTCCAAGTACGGCAGCCGGCCGGAGGAGATATTCGTCTCCTATGAGGATCTCCATGCCAAATATGGCAATGATATGAAGGATATCCCCTGTGGAGCGGTGGCCCTGTACACCTACTGCCAGAAGTTCAAGACGGGAATGCAGCAGCTTATGGCCGGATCGAGAAACTTCCGCCTCTCGACCGTCTCCCGAAAGGATCTGATGACACTCACTGAGGAGGCGGCCCGGGTTTCAGGAATCGACTATGTGATGAATGCCTACCGCGACGAGGCAGAGGCAATCCTCGACGCCTGGATAACGATAAGCGAATGAGGTTGTTTTTGAGAAGCTTGCCATGAAGAATCCTGGGAAGGAGTATGCACGGGTGGCTCTCCTTCCGCTCTCCTCCTTTTCGGATTGCAGGATAGAGAGAATCTCGGCCTGTGGCCAAACCCCTTCACTCTGTCAATGCCTTCTTCCTCAGCAATCTGTTATAAGCGATGGCAAACCTGTGGGCTTCATCTCTGATCTCCTGCAGATAGAGCGATGCTTTTTCATTCTTCTTTATATCTAGTGGCCCTTCCAGCCCGGGCACATAGATCTCCTCCTCCCTCTTGGCTAAAGATATGATGGGGACCTTAACCCTCATCTCCCGCAGCTCCTTTAAGGCTGAGCTGAGCTGGCCTGCGCCACCGTCGATGACAATCAGGTCCGGAAGCTCTTTGTTCTCCTCCTTCAGCCGGGAGTAGCGCCTGCGCACCACCTCGGCGATGGAGGCGAAGTCGTCTCCACCCTGAACATCCCTGATCTTAAAGCGGCGGTAGTTGCTTTTATCCGGCTTGCCGCTCCGGAACTGAACCATCGAGCCCACGGCGAATGAGCCGGCCAGGTGGGAGATATCAAAGCACTCTATGACCTCGGGCTTTTTGGGCAGGTGCAGTGCCTCTTGCAGAGCTACTAGCTTTGCCCGATCGCCGAAGACGCTGATCTCCAGGTTCTTTTGGGCGAGCAAGAGAAGCTCCTTTTTCTCACCCTGCTTGGGGACGGTGACCCGAACCTTCTTGCCCTTCAGGTGAGCTAGGAATTCCTCCAGAGAATCATCGAATGGCTCCGGGGCGATCAGCTCCTCTGGAGGCTCGTTTTCCGAGTAGTACTGCACAACGAACTCCTCCAGAAAGTCCTCGCTGGAGGGAAACTGGTACTCCTCTTTTCCCGCCAGTATGCCCCGATAGACCTTGAAGAGCATGAGATAGACGATTTCTTTATCCATCAAGTAGCTGATGACGTCCTGGTCGTACTTGCGGTTCTGCTCTACCCTCTGCCGCTCCGAAAGCCGCTCAAGGGCATTGATCTCATCCCTCAGCTCTATGGCCCGTTCGAAATCCTGCCGATTGGCCCGGCCCGTCATCTCCTCTTTCATAGAGCTGATCAGCTCAGCCGTCCTGCCGCTCAGGGCTGATTTAGCTCTCTGGACCCTTGCCTGGTAGTCCTTCTTCGTTATCTTGCCTATGCAGGGGCCTGAGCAGTGGCCGAGATGATAGCGAAGACACGCCCTCTTGGGAAGGCGCTTGCAGGTGCGCAGGCCAAAGGCTTTGCGAACGATCTGGTAGACGAATCCCCTCTCTTTGGCGGATACAAAGGGACCATAAAATGAGCCCGGGCCCTGGGCTTTGCGGGAGATTCTGATCCGGGGGAACTCTTCGTCGGTCAGATGAATTGAGGCATAGCGGGAGGAGTCCTTGAGCTTGATATTATAGCGGGGCTGGTGCTTTTTGATGAGGGTGTTCTCCAAGAGAAGCGCCTCGACCTCAGTATTTGTGACTATGAAGTCCACCCCTTTTATGGCTGCCACCAGGGCCGCCGTCCTTGGGCTGTGGTTCTGCTTCTGAAAATAATTGGAGATCCTTTTTTTAAGGTCTCTGGCTTTGCCCACGTATATGATATTGCCCCATTCTTCAGGGCTGTCCCGGAAAAGGTAGCAGCCGGGGAGATGAGGAAGTGAATCTAAGGATATCATAATTTTAGCCGGTTGGATGCAATTGATTTGCCTGGGATTCGGGATGCCTATTGCTTAGCCGCTCTCACTCTGCTATGCTCTTCACTAGCCAATACTCTTAAGCCACTTAAGGGCTTTGCCTTTCAGACCATCGCGCATAGTTGTATTGTGGTCAAATGGACTAATGCTCTCATAATCGATCATAACATTTAAGATTATTAATACCAATATCTATATAAACTAAAAATCCCAATAAGCTATTGATGCCCAAAACCACATTGACGTTATCAGATCCGGTAGCCAGGACTTTAAAGCTTTTCACAGCAAAAACCAAAGGCAATATGCGTGCTCAAAGCCAAGTAGTGGAAGAGGCATTGATTGAGTTTTTCCAGAGGCATGGAATAGAGATTGTGGACTGAAATCTAAATAGAGAAAAATGAGTGCAAGAGTCGAATGGGGCGATGGATCGCTCAAAACAGATCCTGGAACCTCTTGATCTGGGCGCTCACATCATCGCTTTCAACGACACAGGATATAGCACACAGGCCGTCCGCTCCCGCCCCGATGACCTCCGGGGCGTTGGAGAGATTGATTCCTCCAATGGCTATCAGTGGTATGTCAATCTTCCGCCGGATCTCTTCGATGAGAGCAATCCCTGCGGGCTTTCCCGCGTCGGACTTCGTCGCCGTCTGAAATATCGGCGAAACACCAAGATAATCGGCTCCATCTCTCTTTGCCACCAGAGCCTCGAACAAGTTGTGGACGGTCACCCCTATGATCTTCTCCTCCCCCAGCATCTCGCGGGCAGTTTTGCAGGGCATGTCCGTCTGGCCCAGATGGACGCCATCTGCGCCCACGGCAAGAGCGATGTCTATTCGGTCGTTTATCAGGAAGGTCAGATCCCGGCAGATCTCCCTCAGATGCAGGGCCTCCTCATACATCACCCGGGTTTCAGCATTCTTATTCCTGTACTGCACTGCCTCAACCTTGCAGGCAGCAGCCTCCATCACATCGCTGATGTTCCCCGCCCGGCTCAATCTCGAATCGGTAATGAAATAGTATCCCTTCACCCTTCAATCCTCTGCTCATTGATTCATCTAATCTGCCAAATTATGCAATGCGATCTTCTCCCAACTCGATCTTCTGCATTCTCCTTATGGTCTCGGAATCCAGGTTGTAGACTGCATCATAAAGGTTCTCCTTGAAAGATCCCGGCCCCGCCGCTACCAGGGCAGCGATCTCAGCCGCCACCTCATAGCAGACCAGCCCGGAGACGGAAGCAGCAACGCGATCCGCTTCGACGGCAGCAAATGTCCCAATCACCGATGTGGCCATGCACCCCGTGCCCACCACATTGGCCATCATGGGGTGGCCGTTATGCACCCATATCGCTCTCTTCATATCGGCCACGATATCATCCTTGCCGGTGATGACCACAGTGCAACCTCGCTCCCCGGCAAGAGAATGGGCCACCCCCAGCAGGTTTGATTCGATATCTGCGGCATCAACTCCCCTGGTTTTGACATCCTCTCCTGCGATGCGGGCGACCTCGGACGAGTTGCCTTTGATGATGCTTACTTCGACTGCATCTAAGATCTCCTGGCATTTTTCGTCCCGGAACCTCGTCGCTCCGGCGCCGCAGACATCAAGGACCACGGGTATCTTTTTTTCATTGGCGCTAATTCCGGCAAGCAGCATGGCCTCAACGAATTCCGTGGTGAGGGTGCCGATATTCAGGACCAGAGAAGAGGCTATCTTTGCCATATCGGCTACCTCTTCCCTGGCATGTGCCATTACCGGAGAAGCCCCAAAGACCTTGACGATATTGGCGCAATCGTAAATGGTGACGAAGTTCGTCAGGTGGCATACCAGGGGCTTATCCCTTCTCACCCTCTCAAGAACCTCTGCTGCATCTAATATCATCCGACATCTCCTTGCTTTCGTCGGCTTTACAGCTCCACCATCTTGGCGCTCTTCACCCCTGGAACCTGCAATAGCCTTTTCATCAAATCATCGGGTACCATCTGGTCGACGCTCAGTACCATGAGCTGAGGCTGACCCTCGTCCATACGCCCTACATGCATTGAGCCGATGTTGATATTGCCCTCACCCAAAACCACGCAGCAGGGCCCAATGATATTCGGCTTGTCATCTATGACTGCTATCACCATGTCACCCTCTGTGGGGATATAGGTCCGGTAGAGATCAAGCTGCACAATGCGCTTCTCCTTGTTTCCTGAGACCGTGCCCTGAACCATGTTGATCACGCCATTCTTGGTGAGCTTCATGGTTATGGCATTGCTGTATCCATTTATCGACTCGGTCTTGCTTTCCAGAAGTTTCACGCCCATCTCTTTGAGCGTCGTGGTGGCATTGACAAAGTTGATGCTGTCTTTTCCCATCAGGCAGCCCAAAAGACCCCTGATGGCTGATATGGTCACGGGTCTTGTATCCTTCTCGGCAATGGTTCCGCTATAGATCAACTCCAAGCTCTCAAAACCGCTGCCAACCATCTGTCCGAGCAGCGATCCCATCCTCTCGGCCAGCATCATATAGGGCTCCATGACCGCCAGCGTTTCCGGTGATATGGCAGGCATGTTGATGGCATTGGTGGGCAGTCCGCCTTTAGCTATGGCCAGGATCTGGTCTGCCACTGCTAAGGCGACATTGACCTGGGCCTCGGCGGTAGAAGCTCCCAAATGGGGAGTGGTTATGATTCTCTCCTGCCCGAGCAGGGGATTTCCGGTGGGAGGTTCCTTGGTGAAGACATCGACCGCCGCTCCGGCAACCTTTCCTTCAGCCACAGCTTTGGCAAGAGCGGCCTCGTTGATGATCCCGCCTCGAGCGCAGTTCACAATGCGAACCCCGTCCTTCATGATCTTGAACTCGTCATCGTCGATCAGGTTGCGGGTCTCATTGGTAAGGGGAGTATGGACGGTGATGAAGTCGCCCTCACGCAGAACGGTCTCCAGGTTCGCCAGGGTCAGCCCCATCTGCTGGGCCTTTTCTTCAGTCACAAAGGGGTCATAGGCTAAGATTCGCATGCCAAAGGACTTCATGCGGGTGGCAACCTCTGCTCCCACCCGGCCCAGACCGACGACGCCCAGGGTCTTGTTGAAGAACTCGACGCCTGTGTACTTCTTGCGATTCCATTCGCCCTGGTGCAGGGCGGAGTTTGCCTGGGGTATGTTCCTGGCCAGGGCCAGCATCATGGCGATGGTGTGCTCGGCTGCGGAGATGGTATTTCCGCCGGGGGTATTGAGAACGATGATCCCCTTTTTGGTCGCGGCCTCTACATCCACATTGTCTATGCCCACACCGGCTCTGCCTATTACCTTGAGCCTTTTCGCGGCATTGATGACATCAGCCGTTACCTTGGTTCCGCTACGGATTACCAGGGCATCGTAGTCTGGGATCTTCTGGATGAGCTCCTCTGGAGAGAGGTTGGTGATAACATCGACATCAGCACCCGACTGCAGTCTCTTCACGCCGTCCTCTGCTAATGAATCACTGACAAGAACCTTCATGATCATACCTTCTTCCTCGGGGGCTAAAGACGTACAAGGATTTGATCCTTTCGAGAGCACACTTCAGAAGGGTATTAGCAGTCTATTGGCTGGTCCTCATCTGTTCGATCATCTCTTGAGCAGCTCTGTAGTAAGCATCCCTGGGCATCAGCTCTCTGCTCACCGCCTTCTCCATATCCTCTGAGATCCTGCCGTCTTTTATCAGCTGGTGGCCAGCCTGCTTTGCTGCCTTGAAGATGCCTTCGATCAGTGCTGTCTCACCGGCTTTTATCATCTCATTCATGCCCTCTGCCATGGGCCTGAGCAGCGCGCCGGCAAACTCGCAGCCCTCTTGTGGGTTGTCGTAGATGGCCTTCATCTGCACAACAAGCGGATCGAACATGGAAATCTCCCAGGCGGAGCAGGTGGAGACGAGAACCGCTTTTTGCATCTTTGATCTGGGTTGGCCCATCACATAGGCCGGTAGCTGTCTGTCCATCAGAGTCTTAAGAGGGCCGGTAATTCCCGAATAATAGACCGGACTGGCCCAGACGATGACATCTGCATTTTTGATCTTTGGGAGGATGGTCTTCATGTCATCGTCTTTGGCGCAGGTGCCGGGATTCACAAACCAGCAGCTCATGTCTCCGCTGCAGGGCTCTATGTTCAGCTTCCAGGAATAGATCAGCTCAACATTTGCTCCCGCTTCCTTCAAGCCTTCCAGGAATGGATTCAAGATCTTCGCCGTATTTCCCTCGTTCATGTGAGGGCTTCCGTTTATGGCCAGGATGTCCATTTTATATCACACTGATATTTGTATTGGCCAATTGCTTATGTACATATCTTTTCACATAAATGGAATTTGGCTCTCTATCCAGACATCAGAGCAAATCATACTGCTCGATTCCTCTATCGAGCCACCAGATCTATCAGATCCTGATCGATGGGAGTTCTCTCGTCCACTGCGGACAGGAGCTCATCGTGAATAGAGCTCTCTGAGTAAAATAGGGTCACCAGGACGCCTGCATCCTTTGCCGCCTCGATGGCGGGGAGAAAATCGCTGTCCCCAGTGACGATAACCGCTTTTCCGATCATCCGCCCGCAGCTCAGCCGGACCAGGTCCGCGGCCAGGGCGATGTCCACCCTCTTTTGCACAAACTCTCCTCCCACCCGGCCCAGCCGCCCCAGCTTAACCTCGAATCTGGGGAGCTTTCGCAGAGTATAGACGAACTTGTCCATGGAGGCAAACCTGCGGCTCTCCTCGTCAGTGGAGGGACAGCTCTGGTAAGGCATGCAATTATAATAATAGGTCCGAAGACGCTCATAGTTGCCACAAAGAATGTCAGAAAAACGGGCGAGGTCGATCTTCGGCTTCCCGAAATCAACATCCAAAATCTTAGTCAGATACGCACCATCGATGAAGACTGCTGCACGATCAGCCAAACTGTTCACATCCAAGTCCATAATTACTGCCATCCTGGAAGAACGGCAGTGATCATTATCTCTGCTTGCTAACTCATTCCAACGTATATCTAATTTGCGTTTAGCTCTGAAATAAGGAGTCATCACAGGCCGCCCCCTGGTGCCGGCGCACTCAAGCCCCTGAGCGGTAAGGCCGATTCGAAATGCTGCTTAGACTGTGCCGGATTGGGCCTATGGATTGTATTTTTCCGCAGAATATTTAAGTCAGCCACACTAATAAAAAGCGTATGCTTACACTCACCGCAGTAATTCGAAGAGACGAGGATATGTATGTTGCTGAGTGCCCGGAGGTGGGGACGGCGAGTCAGGGGAAGACCATTGAAGAGGCAGTAAAAAACCTCAAGGAGGCTACCGAGCTTTATTTAGAGGAGTTTCCGCTAAAGATCACTGGTACAGTCGTCCCGATGCACGATGAGCTTAAGCCGGGAACACTGAGAAGCGTTCTGAAGCTCGCGAAGGTCGATCCAGGTGAATTTGCAGAGTACCTGTAAATGCCAGATGTCCTGTCGCTAGCTCGCGTTTCCAGGCCCGTCTGCAGAGAATGCCACTATAAAAAAATCTGCTTTCCCTCATACCTTAACCTCATACATCCCGTTCCCAAAGGTTGCCATCTTCCCCACATGGATGAGCCTGCCCAGCTCCAAAAGTGCCATGACCTCACGGGAGAACTCTCCTCGATAGGTGATCTCCCCGACGAAGAATGGGGGATGACTCAGCTTTTTCATCTATTTCAACTTCCTCAGTCCTAACGCCAGTTGGACCGGATGGATCTTATTAAATATCTGTAACTCTTCATTATATGAGACCGAGCTCAGATATCGGTCAGCGGTGATGCTGGATTGAAGAGAGCCTCAGCTATTATGCTCATATTTCTGTTATCCTGTTTTGGGTTGAGCCAGGCAACCCAAGAAAACGATCTATGGCTGCTCCTATCCAGCTATGAGGATGTCGGCATCACATCTAAGGACCTGGCCTTCTTTCTGGCCACGCACGGTTTTTCCGCTCGACCAGAGCCGTCCTATGTGGTGGTCAAGCTCAACGATAGCAGGGAAGTATATGTCACGCCTAATGGAGCCGCTCCCAGGCTCGGTGATCTGTGGATGTCTCCTCCCGATATGCAATCCGGACCTGTGCAGGTGATCTCCAGCGATGCCATAAGGATCAATCTCACTTATAGGAGGTCAGACAATGAAAGCTTTATAAAAACCATCAGCAGATATCATATATTTCCGGTAACGCCCTTGGGCATGTGTTATGATGGCTCCCAAAAGCTGCAAGAGAGCTATAAGAGCCTGGGGTATGGCTCAGTTTATATGTACGATCCCAGTGGATTTGACAGCCGGGGACATCTCTGGGTGGTTGTGGAGGACAATGATGCTCCCGATACCTGGCTGGCAGTGGATAGTTATTACGGGCCTATTACAGAGGACGATTATTATTACCAGGCTCAGTATAGCTTTGCGGATTTCAAATACCTCGAATCAATCAATCCCCAATGGAGGCTGGCCTAATATAATATAAGTGCATTGAGACCGTGCGGCGTGCATTTCCGCTATTTGAAGCCATTTGCTGAAGGATCGATGATGAATCCGGGCATGACATTGTGTCAGGAGTCCTACCGGAAACTTGAAATGTGGTACTGACATAATTATAAATTATTAGTATGGGAATAACGAGGGCTCGATGAGAATTGATTCGCTGGTGAGGATCGCATTATGCGCTTTGATTGCGATGAATTGCGTTCTTGGTGCAGGATTTGCCGAGCTCGATATCAATATCGATGATCGTGTTAATCTGAGCTATGCGAATCTCTCGGCAATGGATCTCGCCGGAGCACATTTGAATCAGTCTGATCTGCAGGGCTGCAACCTCAACGGGTCGAATCTGGATGGGGCGTATCTCCGATCGGCCTGGCTGATGGCATCTCATCTGAATGGCTCAACGCTGGAGAATGCAGATCTCACGGGCGCTGTTCTTACGGAAGCCGATCTCACGGGAGCGGATTTAACTGGTGCGAACCTAATACGGGTTCAAATGTCCAAAGCCAAGCTGAACGGGGCTCGCATTGTGAAAGCAGATCTAACCGAAGCAGACATATCCGATTCCGATCTGAGCGACGCTGATCTCACGGATGCCAGGCTTTTTCGAACGGATCTGAGTGGTGCCAAGCTTAAGGGAATCTATCTAACCAGTGCCAATATGATTGGAGCTCATATAAGCTGGGCCGATATGAGTGTTGCTTATTTATCTCAAGGTCAGTTCTCAAGAGCCGAGCTTTATAGTACTAATTTGAGCGGTTCGGACCTTAGCGATGCAGACTTTACCAGAGCTTATCTCATGAGATCCAATCTTACCGGCGCCAACATAGATTGGGCCGATATGGCCTATGCGGACCTGACTGAGGCCATCTTGACTGGTGCAAGCTTGAAATCAGCCAAAATGGCTTACTCCGATCTTACCAAAGCGAATTTTACCGGAGCTGATTTATCCGAAGCCTATCTGGATGGAGCTATTCTTGCAGGAGCGACACTCAGGAATGCGAAGCTCGATAGAGTTAATCTGCGTGAAGTCGACCTGAGGGGACTGGAAATGGGGGGAGCATCCCTTAAGAATTCTGTCCTGACAGGAGTATTCATGGCCATGACGGATCTGGCCGGCGCCGACCTGAGAGATGCGACACTGGTTCAGGTTGAGATGACCGGAGCCAATTTGAGCAGCGCCAATCTGGAGCGAATCAAGTATGACCAGTTCACCCTTCAATCGCTGTCCAGAGCGGAACTGGATGGAGCCAAGATCTCCGAGGATCTGCGCTCTGACCTCAAATCACTACAAAGAGCCGCTTGATGTTCTGAAAGGGACTGTCTTTTTAAATTAAGAAAAGAACAAATTAATTATAGTAGTAATTGGAAAAGGTCTGTTATGGCTCGTTCACTGCTCAGATTGTCTCCTGGACTCTGCTTGCTTTTTATAACTCTAGTTGCATCATCCTCCGCACTGGAGGAAGAAGCCTCCCAGAAAATACTAATTTTTGCCTCGTATAACCCCGGATCGCCATGGACCGATTCCGTAGGCAATGAGATTAAAGATCAGCTATCTATTTACTATCCTGGAGCAGAATTCTCTTTTGAGTATATGGATACCAAAAGGCAGGAGCCTACTGAAGCCAGACTGAATGAATTGAAGAATTTATATAAAAATAAATATAAAGATCGTCACTATGATGTCATCACCTGTCTGGACGATGATGCATTTCAGTTCCTGCTCAACAACAGAGACGAGCTGTTTTCCAGCACTCCAGTTGTCTTTTGCGGAGTGGACTTCTTCGAAGACCAGATGCTGACGGCAGGGAAGAATTTCACCGGCGTGGTGGAGGCCTTTGATATACCAGGTACAATCTCTCTTATGCTAAAATTGCATCCCGATGCAAAGCAAATAGTCATAATCGATGACCAGACTGCCACCAGCAAGGCCAGCCAAGAGGCCATGAACCAGACCCTGTCCAGATTCAATACAATTGTCAGCTTCGTCATCTGGAATGACATGACAGTAGAAGAACTGCAGAGGAATGCTTCCGCTCTGCATGAGGGCAGCCTGATCCTTCTTCTTAATTATAATAATGACCGGGAAGGACGAGCAGTAACCCACGAAGAGAGCGCATGGATCCTGAGAAGCGCAAGCTCGGTTCCAATTTACGGTACCCGGGATGTCTATATGGGCTTCGGTGTGCTTGGAGGAGCGATCATTACCGGTCAAGTCCAGGGCAGATTGGCGGCAGATATGGCACACCGCATCTTGCAGGGTGTTCCTGCGGATGATATTCCGGTCATAAAAGAGCTTCCCAGCTCATATATTTTCGATATGCTGGAGCTGCGCCGCTTCAATATCAGCGTCCAGAGAAGTGCAAGTTCGGCTCCAATCTATGGTACTAAGGACGTCCAGATGGACTTCGATGTACTTGGAGAAGCGATCACCACCGATCAAGTCCAAGGCGAATCGGCAGCCGACATGGAACAACTCATCTTGCAGGATGCTCCTGCAGATGATATTCCGGCCATAAATGAGCCTCCCGGCACAAACATTTTCGATATGTTGGAGCTGCGCCGCTTCAATACCAGCCTCTTGATACTTCCTTCTGGGAGCAAGTTCGTTAATCAGCCATTTCAACCTCGAGCTGATCTAAATAATAGGAACTTGAGCGGCCTGGATCTGTCCGAGACAGACTTGAGTTATTCTGACCTGCTAGGATCCGATCTCAGCGGGACGAACCTGAGCCGATCCTTTTTGATACAGGCTGTCATCTCAAACTCCACGCTTATCAGAGCCAATCTCAGTGGCGCATTCATGCCACTCGCTGCTCTCGATGGTTCTGACCTCTCCGGTGCTGATCTCAGAGGAGCCACCCTGCTTGGCAATTATTTGATGAACTCGAATATGACCGGAGCAGATCTATCAGGCTCCCTTATGGATCAGGCCATGATGGATAATTCAACTCTGGTTGATGCCAAGATGGATGGCGCCAGCTTGTGGGCTGCGAAGGTCAGCGATGCAAATCTGTTTGGAGCAAGCCTTATAAACGCATTTCTGGAACGTTCCACCTTTGTTAATTCCCAATTAAAAGGCGCAAATCTCACAGGCGCAAGCCTGGTTGGCGCGAACCTGATCAATGCCACCATCACCGATGCAGACCTATCGGGAGCGGATATCTCCGCAGCTCGTTGTATGGGAGCTAACTTATCCCGTTCCAGGCTGGTTGGATCAACTATGGGCTTCTCAAACCTAAATGGTGCAGATCTGAGTATGGCGAACCTCTCTGGTTCGTATCTCTCCGCTTCAGTCTTTGCTAATTCGAATCTCACACGTGCCGATCTCTCCGATGCGAACCTAGAGAGTGCATTTCTGAATCGAGCCAAGCTTGTTGAGGCCAAACTGGTAAACACCAGTCTTCCCAGAGTGCATCTGGAAGATTCGGATCTATCCAATTCCAATCTTGAAAGGGCAGATCTGACCAATGCATTGCTAGGCGGATGCAACCTCGTCGGCGCAAACCTAAATGGAGCCAGGCTCCTGGGAGCGGATCTCAGCCTTGCAACTATGAAAGATGCATATCTGAGCGGTGCCAATATGGTAGGTGCCAGAATGAATTGGGCGGATCTGAGCGGCAGCAGCCTTACAGAGAGCCAGTTCTCCAGAGCGGAACTTTTTGGGGCAAATCTAACCAATTGCGACCTGTCAAATTCAGATTTCACAAGAGCTTACTTAGTGAGGTCTAATTTATCGGGTTGCACCCTAAGAGGTGCCAAACTGGACTACGCAGATTTCACTAATGCGAATTTGCGGAATGCAGATCTGAATGGTGTCAGATTTATAAACGTATATCTGAATAACGCCGACCTGTCAGGAGCGGATCTTACAGGATCCTATCACTCTGGAACGGTCCTAAAGGGAACCATCTGGCACAAAGCGAACCTAATATCATCCAAAATGACTCTGATGGGCTTTTTAGATTTGGACTTTAGTGGTGCAGATCTAAGAAATGCCCATTTTGCCCAGGTATTTATGGATAACACAGACTTCTCCGGTGCGGATCTAAGGGGGGCCATCTTTGACACTGTTGCCTCTATAAACGCTGATTTCAGAGGCGCAAACCTTGAGGGAATCGAATATGATGATGCAGCTCTTCGATTCTTCGCCAATTCCAATCTTGAAGGAGCCAAGATGAGCATGGATCTGCAAAAGGATCTCGAAAAATTGCGGTCAGTGCAGATGTCGCAGACCTCTTAGGGATATATGAGAATTAGGGCTCTTATTCACAGGGCGTCGATATGAAATCGATTAAGAGGACGAACTCAGCATGCATGGTGGCGATCTTATTCTGCTTTGCAGTCATGTCGATGAGCTATCCCTCAGCAGCCGACGATTATACCGACCTCATGAAGCTGATTGCAGATAATGAGGATGTCAGAATAGATGCTCAAGATCTAGCATTCTTGCTTGTGACTCATGGATTTGATGCTGAGCCAAAGGGTGACAGCGTTATTGTGAAGCTTGATGATGTGGTCTATGAGATGACGCCAAACGGTGTGAAGCCTGGATTGGCTGATATTTTATTAAAAGACTTAAAGCCGCCAGTGCAGGCACCTCCATCAGCACCAGAGCTTCATAATGGCTGATGAGGACATTATTGGCGATTCGCCTCACATCGGCTTATCGATCAGATGAGTCCCCGAAGGAGTCCTCTAATTGATTACAGACTTACCGGGCTCTTCGCTGAATCATATGGGCAAGGTCCCAAAGGAGATTATAGCTCTGTTCCTCTGCGTGTCTGTGGTTGGGTCAGTGCATAGCGGTCCACCACAAAGGCGAAATGATACAGAGATTTTGCAATTCAAAGTTCACCCGTGCTAAGTAGCGAGGAGCCAACTATTCTTTCAAGGGATATCATAATTTGATGCACAGCAGCTCGATAGGTTTCGCTCCAACTCATCATAGTATTTCTCTTGTTCTAAAAAGCAGTCAATAACCTCCGTGCTTACATTGAAGCATGGAGCGGGCTTCCAGCTGCCCCATTCTGCATTTATTAGCGTTGCATTTGAGCCAGAGCTCCAATAATTCCATTCAATTGGCAGCTCCGGGCAACAGGAGAGCGGCTGATAGTAAGCCTCAAAGAGGGTATGGTTCTCGGCTTCAATTCTAGTGTCATTATAGCCGGTTGACACGCTCACGTAATTATCATATATCTGGCGGCCGTTCTCGACCCTGGCTCTCAGCTTTATGGTCATCGTTCTGCCAATGTCCAGTGACGAGATAGTCCAATTGATGAATTGGCCATCAACTTCTGGCCTCTGGCTGGAGTCGATGAAGCTCAGGCCCGGAGGAAGCCTGTCCGAAACATCCAATTTCTTGAGCGGCCTGCTGCCGTCATTGGTGACATTGATAAGGAAGAGGACTATATTATCATCCTGCATAATGGCTTTCTTCTCAATGTTCACATGCACATAGCGGTGCAAGGGCTCAGGATGCAGGCTGATGGCGGTATCAATGTTGAATTTGCCTACAAAGCTCTGATCTAGCCGCACCTTTTCATAATCTGGGCCATTTCCCTGGAGGATTGCAGTATCCATGGACCCGTTGAAGGAGCCTATAAACTTCAATGATGACAAATCCATTTCTGCCTCTTTTTCGATGTAAGAGGCGGATCGAATCTCTTCGCTTATGATGAGCTCCTGCTCTGGATCTTTGGTCTGCATGCCTTCCCGCCATAGGCTTCCGCCGCTAGTGTTCATGGATCCCAGGATCTCATTTTGCGGCGAGTAGAGCATCTTGACGTTCTTTGTGATGCTGCTTGAATCCATCGATTCCTGAGCTGAATAGTAACCGCTCCCATGCTCAAAGGATCTTTGAGATTCTGTTCGCTTGTCCGAGGACACTCGCCCTTTGCCTGTGATCGACCTATCTTGTCTTACATTCTCTCCATAAGAGTCAATAGATTGAAACACTTTAAAACTGCCATGATAATCTTCATCTATCATTTCTTTTATGCTATGGGAGCTGTCCTGTGCATTCTTCTTATAACTGATTCGAGCTATTCCAGAATCATGGCTGGCGTCTGAACGATATACTGTCTGGTTCATGTCCACATCAAAGCTGCTGTCTTTTTGCAGGCTGTGGACATAAAGGTAATTTTCTGTGACCACTTCTCCTCGAATATAATTTGCCGCTGATGTTCTGTCCGACCACAGGGATTGGTAGTCTATGCTTCGTTTGCCGGGCAGCTGGAAAGTAGAACGCCCATAGCTGGCAAAGATATCCTTTTTTAGACTCACGCTCTTGTTCTTTGATACCAAGCGCGAACTCTCATCCTCCTCGTAGTGGCCGCTCCCGTGCTCCGAAGTAGTGATCCTTGTTCCGGCAGCTCCGAGAATGGTGACCACCACAGAGCTGCTACTGACAGGGATTGGCATAGATTCATAGTACCCCCGGATCTCGACCCTGTTTGTGAGCGAGCGCTCCGCTTCTTCCGTGGATAGACTCTTTCGCATGCGGATAAAGCCATCGCCTTCTACAGATGAGGTTTCATCGAAGACCATCTGCGTCTTCTTGGGTATATGAACATCGAGAACTATCGTGCCGTTTGCCCTCGGAGTCAGATTGCCGATCATCCAGGTGAGATTTTTTCCGTTTATGATGTTAGGATGAGGAGTTGCTCCGAGAAAATCAACTTCTGGAAGCATATCCGTTATGCTCACATTCTCAGCGGTAAAATCGGTGTCGGAGTTTCCATATTTTATTGTATAGGTGATATTCTCACCTCGAGCGGCGGCAGTCGCATTTGCCTCCTTCTTGATCCATAATGAATGGACGACGTAGGTCTCCAGTGTTTTATTCGTGCCTTCTGTTTGCGAAGAGTTTATCTGATATGTGTTGAAGACCGAACCAGCGTTGTCTTTGAATGTGTCTTTGCCCTTGGCCTTCACGAAGATCTCGATGGTCCCTCCGGATCCGGGCAGCAGATCTCCAACATACCACCAGTGGTGTCTTCCTGAGCTCTCATTGATGAGAAGTGGATCTGATAGAGAATACTTAAAATCGACTTTTTCATCCAAATAATCATGGATCACAACATCGGTCTGCTTCACAGAGCCATTATTTCTGTAGTCTATGGTGTAATTCAGATGCTCCCCTGGGAAAATTATGCGGGATGAGGCCCTTTTTCCAATTACCAGCCCTTCTCCGGTTACAGTTGTATTGGCCCAGGCAACGGCATGCGATCCTTCTTTACACCACATATCAATGCGATTGGTGATTATTGATCCCGGTGTTAGAATATCCTTCAATCTGGCCTGGATCGCTATCTTGCCGGACTCTTCTTTATCCAGATCTCCAATGGTCCAGGCATCAATTGTGCCCGGATCCGGAGCAGGGCTTGCCCATATGAACTCCAGGCTCTCATTGTAGGTCTCTTTTAGCATTACCTCGTGAGCATCCTGACCGCCGTTATTTTTATATGCAATGGTATAATTAATAGTACCATTGAATTGCACTGGATCTGGCTCATCATCTTTAAAAACGCTCAAAATTGGATTTTGCTTGAATATCTCCAAAGAATATGTATCTGAATCGGATACCTCTTGGCCAGCTCCCGTCTTCGCCTTCGCAGTGGCGATGTTTTTGAGGATATATTTCTCCTCGTAAACTATGTAGCCCGGCGTTTTTTTGTATTCTTTGCTTATTATAACTCCGTTATAATCTTCTATTATGATCAATGTATCTCCTGTAATATAATCCGTAATGGTAATGGTCTTCAAGCCCACAGATGGATTATCGTATTCGATCTTCATGTACTCATTCGTTCCCGGATGCGGATAGTAGTATTCCTCCTCCGAGAGAATCTTTCCTTTTGGATCGTATCGAGTGGTCAAATTCAATTGCGAGACGGGATCTCTATAGTAAGTGACGCTTAAATTCCCTTGCGGATCTATAATCCTCTTCAGGCTCTCCTCAGTCACTTCATTGACATAGTAGTAGGAGGTATAGTTGATGCCAGCCATCTGCATGCTCTCAATAGTTAGCGTTGCCGCATGCGGATCGAACTCTTTTTGCAGTCTTCTCATCTTCTCCAGATTGATTTCCATGCGAGTTCTCAGCCGCAGTAGCTTCTCAATCATATCCTGCTCCCTGTAACCAGTGCTAGCCATGATGCGCAGTATGGTATAATTGGCAGGATCATGAATCTCGTAAAGACATTCATATTGCCATGATTGGCCCGGCTCCAATGCTTCGTCACCTCCCCCACCTCCAACCCGAGTTGGATGGCAGTTCGGCCCCCAATCATGAGTATCGGTGAGGTTTATTTCATAAAGAGTGACTCCGCCGGTATTGGTTACGTTATATGTATAAACGACTGTATCGCCCACCCTCACTGGTGGGCTATATCTGCAGTCTTTTTTTAGGCGAATCTCTGCTTTTGCTGCGGGCAAGACCAGCATCTCAATCTGGTTTTCATTAATGCAGCCGCTTACGTTGCTCTCTATTTTCAGTTCGATCAGAACGGTGGTAGAATTCTCTACAAGGGGAGCTGTCCACTGAAATGAGCTCTGGCTCGCGTTAAGTGGAGTGCCTCCAGTTGCTGACCAGCTATAATTGTAGCTCTGCCCCTCAGGGGCTAAAGGTGCGGAGATCGTATAGGATACGCCACCGATGATCTGATTCGGCTCTGCGCTGACGGGAAGGATTAGTGCCAAGATTATAGCTAGTGATAGCCATGTACACATATGGGCGATTTCTGGACTCTTTGACCTTCCGGAGGAAGGCGCGCGCAAGCACAGAAGCTTAATCATTGAGCGTCTCAGTCCCTGAGGTCAGTTCGATCACATTGCTTGGCACTTCAACAACCAGAATCCTGAGGCTGTCCGTGCAGCTCTGAACCAGCCTGCCATGGTCATCATTCCAATCTATGCTAAGCTGCAGAATATGATACCCACTTCCATAGTCTCTCCAATCAACCTGAAGGCCTTCCTCTGCCGACTCGTCTTCTGCATCCATTCCATCTATTCTCCAAACCAATTGGGGCTTTAATTCGGGTGCCCTCGTGATCTGGGGCAGATATGTGGCGATGATGCTCTCACAAGGAATGCTCGGCCCTTCAATTTGGCAGCTCGGAGGTGTCAGATCAATGGAATCAGTCTCACGATAGCATTTGGTATTTCGATTGCTGCATCTCCGATTAGCATTGGAGCAATCGATGCCATTGGCCGTCTCCCAGTTTATGACCAGATTCTCTATCCTTACCTCCTGGCCACAGCTAAAAGAGAATCCATATAAGGAGAGAGAATTCTCAGAGCCTGCGGGAATGGTATCCAGAACGCAGAGGCCTCCATCATCGTAATGGGATTCCTGCAGAGCACCATCCACATATATGTCGCATAAGAGAATTACTGCATATCGAGGACTATTGGCATTGTTCTTAAATCTGGCCCATATATAGGCATCTACTGAGCTATTCTGAGCGCAAGCAGATAGCAAATTTCCCTGAGCATCCCCCAGCCAGAGATCGGTTATCGTTACATCCTTGGCGCGACAGTGAAAATTGCAGTCAGGCCAATCTGATCCTGCTGCAGAGCTCAGGATAAATGGGAAAAATAGACATAAAATGGCCGAGAGGCAGATAGTCTCTTTGGAATTGCTGAGGATGGATTTCATAGTCTATATCCTGCACTTTTTTAAATAATTATTTATATTTAACATATCATCATGCGTTTTGCCCATCGGCAGCCGATTGCCAGGCCAGTCCAATATTTAATAAAAATGAGCCACCAGGCAATGCCCTGGTGCCCATAATTTGCATCACGTTACAGTTATCGTATTGAGCGGCACATCCACAATCACAACTTGCTTTTGGCATGATCCCTGGAGAGCATAGGGCGATTTCTTGCCGAAGTACCCTGTCATTATAACATATGTGCCGGAATTCTCAGTCCATTCATTCCATTTGATGTTTATGCTGGACCCATCTCCGACCCTGGAATCAGAATTGCCGTCGTATTCTAGATTTGCAGGAGCTTCATCCTTCGGGAACACCCACCAGCGCTGATTGACCTGGCCGGGAGTGCTTTCTGTGCTATATTTGTGATTTTTATCATCGATGATGCAAATCTGATCCGATGAATCTGTTGTTATCGAGCACTGACCTGGGGTCACAATCGGGAAGGTCATGCAGGCCTGGTTGATACAAAGTGCAGCCTCACGAGCTGTAACCAACATCTCGAAGTAATAATTTTCTGCATATTCCGTAGTTGGAACAGCAAAAGAGATGCTTTGGGTATCAAGTGTTGCGACCGTCCTTCCTCCCGCATCATCTTCTTTAACCGTCCACATATAGTCCCAATGAATGCCCAATGCCTGCTGATCAGCCGGTACATCGGGACCTCTGAGGTCGATTATATCGCCTGGAGCTACTGGATCCTGCAGAACGGGAGTACAGCTGCCTGTACTCGGAGGTGCTACACTCTGAGGTGCTTCATCCTGAGCTGCTGAATTCGACATTATGCTTGCCAGGCTCAATACCAGCAAAAAGGCTATCTTCCATCTTGATTTAAACATTAAGTTATCACCTTAAACAAATTGCGTAACTATGGTATTTATAGATTATCATACTATTTAATCAGAGCAGCATATATAGATGCAAAAAACTGGTTTTTATGATAATAACAAATATATATGTTAAAATTAATTTTAAAAAACAGTTGACCATAACAAATATTAGTATGAAGGATCAATAATAGCTACAGCTAATTCCAAGGAATCTATAATGTTGTGACCTAATTTATATATTAATGAGGCGAAGCAATGAAAAGGATATATAAAGCTGCATTTGTGTTATTACTATTTGGTATCGCATTGTCGGGGATAACATGCCCAAGCCTATGCCAAGAGAGCCCCGTGGTGAACATCGTAGTGGATGCGGATATCCCATTAAATCCATCCTCAGAAGAGGTCAAAGCCGCGGGAGGTTCTCTGATAAACCTGATAAATGAGATAGATCCCTTTGACCGAAATGTCACCATCTTTGTGAGCGGTGAGATGGCCACAGTCTACCGTCTGGGAATCACATCTCAGGGTGCCATGAGCAACCACGAGCTTGCTCTCTATGGAAATAACACTGGAGAGAACCTGTCCTCGCTCTCGGCTGCTGAACAAGAAGAAATCATTAAGGACGCTAACAACCGCCTGTATAGCTGCTATATATGCGGAGGCAAGCATGTTGATATCAAGGGCTTCCGACCGCAGGGCTTCGAGCAAAATGAGCATACGCTGCGAGCCCTGGAGAACTTGAGCATTATCTACAATGCCGGATTCCAGCAGGGCTTGATCTATATGCCTGGTCATGAGAATGATTCCTGGCCATATCTCATTGATGGCTTCAATGTATATGCGGTTCCAATCAGCACGACAGATGTGAATGGAGAGAAAGCGGTTCTCTATGACAAATACATTGATGAAGAGATGGGCCTAAGTGGCTCGCAATGGCAGGACCTATTGCAGTCCCAGTTCGACGAGAATGCCAAGGCAGGAGCGCCCACAGTCGTCATCTTCAGCAATCTGGTCTCAGGAAATGGAGAATTCCTTGATGCTTATAGGAATTTCCTTAATTATGCTGAGTCCCAGGGCGCTAGATTCTTGACCACATTCCAGCTGGTTGATATGGCTGCAGCGAAGAATTCGGCCAGCTCTATTCCAGAGCTTGAAGAGGCACGGAAAGGCGCGGAAGATGTGAGTCCCGATGAAAAGGGTGCCATTGCTGATTGCCCGAACTGTGACGAAGCATCCAGTGGAAAAGGTGCATCAATTATCAACTTCAGCATCAGGAAAAACGAATCATGCATAAATTGCACCCAGAATTCCACAAATTCCACAGAGGTGGTGTAGGTATCTTGTCGGATAAGGCGATTAAATCGGATTAGGAGAGATTTTGCTCTTCGCTAATTTTTTATGAGCACCCTCAGGATATCGAAGCCGAAGTTCCGGGCTCGATATCCTGCAAAGTCCGACCTCGGAGCGGTCTGTAGCAATAAACGATAGCAATCGTTTGGATTCACGGTTTTGCGCCATAGATACGATCAGGCCATTGACTGGCACCCCGAGTCGACCCACACATTTTCCCTGAATAATGCAGTATTGCAGTTTAAAAATCGAAACCAACTGGCAAAAAATAGTTTAGCTGCAGCCGCAGCCTCCGCCATGGCCGTGGTCGCATCCTCCATGATCGTGGTCACAGCTGTCATGATCATGATCACATGTGCCGGCATTGCCACATGAGCTGCAACCGGAAAGCTCGTCCTCTGGGCCGCGAATAATAAATCCAGTTCCACGGTCATCATCAACATAATCGATGATGGTCTCTGCCAAAAGCTCAGCATCCTTGGGCTCCATGTGGATTTTAATCCCCCTGCTCTCGAATATGACATCGTCCTTCTCTGCGTCGCCTAGCGTCATGCCATAGTTCGCGCCAGATGGATCGACTGCCGCCAGGAACATCCTTATGACCTTATCCTCCACCACCTTGCTTTTAAGCATATCAGCCGCTTCTTTTGTAATCTCAATCATGAATAGCACTCCAAATGTTATCTGCACAAAACTGATATTTAAAGGTAGCATGCATCTGCAATTGGAGCCTGGAAATCCGAGCATAGGATAGAGGATTTATCATAGAGCAGTGGTATGTGACAATCATGGGCGTTGATTTAGGGGAGCTGCTAAAGAGAAAGCAGATAGAGATTAAGGATCTGTCCGGCAGATGGGTGGCGATAGATGCCTTCAACACCCTCTATCAGTTTTTATCCATCATCCGGCAGAGGGATGGTACCCCTCTCATGGACCGCCAGGGAAGGGTGACCTCTCATCTCTCTGGCCTATTGTATCGCACCACAAACCTGATTGAGGCAGGGGTGAAGGTGGCCTTCGTCTTCGATGGCGAGGCCCCAACCTTCAAGGCTGTCACCCTGGCCGAGAGGTCGGAGATAAGGGATAAAGCGGCGTGGGCCTGGGAGGAGGCTCGAGCAGCCGGTGAAGACGGATTCAAATATGCTCAGGCGGCTTCACGGATCAACTCCGAGATTATCGAGGACGGGAGAAGGCTCATCCTGGCCATGGGGCTGCCGGTAATCCAGGCCCCATCAGAGGGCGAGGCCCAGGCGGCTTATATGGCCGCTCGAGGCGATGTGGACTATGCCGGCAGCCAGGATTACGACTCCCTCCTCTTTGGAGCGCCCCTGGTGGTGCGCAATCTGGCCATCACCGACAAGAGAAAGCTGCCTCGAAAGAACATTTATGTGGATGTGGAGCCGGAGGTGATCAACCTGGAAGTGGGGCTGGCGAACCTTGGAATCACCCACAAGCAGCTGGTTGAGATCGGCATCATGTGCGGCACAGATTTTAATTCCGGCCTGGAGAGGGTGGGGCCCAAGACCGCTCTAAAGCTCATTCGGGAGAAAGGAGATCTGGAGAGCATCCTGGCGGACAGAGATGATAAGATCGAGGACTTCGAAAAGATCAGGGAGTTCTTCCTCCATCCTCCGGTCACTGATGACTATAAGATCGCCCTGAAAAAGCCCGTGCCAGAAGAGATCGTCTCCTTTTTGGTGGATGAGAGGGACTTTGATCCTGAGAGGGTGGAGAAGACAGCCAAAAGGCTAGAGGAGGTCTATAGGAGTGGACAGAGCACTCTCGACCACTGGTTCTGAATTTGTCGATTTCGGCTATGAGCTCGACCTCGATCTGGCAGTTCATTTGATCAAGAAGAGCGGTGCGGCGCGGGTAGGCCTGCAGGCTCCCGAGGGGCTGAAAAGGGCAACGCCAATAGTAGCGGCTCGGATCGCAGAGGAGACCGGGGCAGAGGTGATCATCTCCGGGGACCCTTGCTTTGGGGCCTGCGATGTGGACACGAGGCTCTCAGGTGAGGTGGATCTGATGCTCCACCTGGGCCACGCTGGCATTGGAGAGGAGCCGGAGAAGGTGATCTTCCTGGAAGCCAGGATGAATGAGGACCTAAGAGGCGTGGTGGAAAAGGCGATCGGAGAGCTAAAATCAAAGAGGGTAGGGGTCAGCACTACTGTTCAGCATGTCCATAAGCTCGATGGAGCGCTGGAGGTCCTGGCCGAGCACGGAATCGAGGGCCTTTTGGGTCCTGCATCCGGAAGGATCAAGTATCCTGGACAGGTCCTGGGATGCTGCTATGCCTCTGCCAAGGCGCTTGATGTGGACGAGTATCTTTTCATAGGCACGGGACAGTTTCATCCCCTGGGGATCGCTCTTGCCACAGGAAAGAGGGTGCTGGCAGCAGATCCGGTGACCTGCGAGATCTTAGAGATCGATCCGGATCCCATGCTGCGCAGGCGCTTTGCAGCCATCAGCAGAGCTGCCGATGCCAAGAGCTTTGCCGTTCTCATCTCTAAAAAGTCCGGCCAGAAGAGGATGGAGCTGGCAAGAAGGATGATGGCCCTGGGCGAGGCCCGGGGTCGGGAGATGTTCCTGGTCTATCTGGACAACATCGAGCCGGACCGTTTGCTCAATTTGGGGGCCCGAGCGGCAGTCTCTACCGCCTGCCCCAGAGTAGCATTGGATGATTCTGCCAAGTATAGTATCCCCGTCCTCACCCCTCCTGAGTTCGAGGTGCTGGTGGGTAAGAGGAAGTGGGAGGACTACCTTTTTGATGAGATCGATGATATTTAAACGACCAGTAGACGCTTTCAGCAAGCACTTTAAAGATTATGAGCAGGGAACCAAACAGAGCTTCACTAAAGCTTCTTGACCCTGAAGTCTATCACCACATTGAGCCTGTGAGGGGCATAGCTTCTCACAATGCTCTCGCAGAGCACCTCTATCCCCGCGCTCATCTTCTCCGCTGCCTCCCTTATCAGCAATTCGTCCCGGTAGAGGTCGTCCTCAGGAGAAATGCAGTAGTAGTGGACAATCCCTCCCGGCTTTGCCGCCCCGATGGCAGCAGGCAGGAAGAGGGATGCACTATGGGGGAGGTTCATGATAACATGATCCGCTGCATTCTGGTATCGCAGTGCGATCTCATTTGCATCCCCCTCCAGGATATCGATGTTCTCCACCTTATTCAGCCGGGCGTTCTCTCGCAGATATTGAACAGCTACCGGATTCTTGTCCATGGCCACCACCCACCTACATCTCTTGGCCATGAGGATGGAGAACGGCCCCACCCCGGCGAACATGTCCAGGACGACGTCAGTGGGCCCGACCAGGCTCGCTATCCTCAGCCTCTCCGTTCCCAGGCGGGGAGTGAAATAGGCTCCCTCCAGGTCTATACGATAGCGCAGCCCGTGCTCCTTATGGGTGGTGGTGGTCCTCTCCTCCCCTGCTACGTGCCGATAGCGACGGGTGCGGTACTCTCCTTCCACATCAGAGATGGGGGCTATCACCGTCTTGATGCTATTGCTGGAGGACATAAGGGCTGAGGCAACCCTCTCTGCCTCTTCCTCCTCCAGGTCCTCTATCATGGCGATATCGCCCACGATCTCAAAGCTGGGCCTAAAGCCCAGAATGTCCTCTGGGGTCAGGATCTTCTCTTCGGGCACGAATCCAAAATTCACGACATCATAATCTGCTACCAGCCGCAGCTTTTCTGCTTCCTTTTCGGACAGCTCCCGCACAGGCAGATAGATCTGGGACCCATCCGAGCAAATCTTTCGGCCAGGGTCAAATGCCTTCAAATCCACCAGAGCCCGCCTGAATCGCTCGCCATTCTTTCGCTCAACTTTTATCCCCAGGGATTCGTCCGCCATTAGAGAGCGATAGAGCCGCACTGTTAATATGTCTATCCTGAGAAATGCATGTTTTTTGAGGACCTTGGATGCGTCCATGCTCCACTCCAGTCTTCTATTCTGCAGCTAAGCTCGATAAAGCTCCTACCCAAAACTTTTTCTCATCAGCGAGACCATTATGTGACTCAGGACCAACACGAAGATTTAAGATGACCTCGAAATTGTTTGTCTATGGGGTCCACAATGAATGTAGAGAACGTGGTGGCATCCACCAAGCTGGCAGATGAATTTGATCTGTATAAGATTGAGGCCGAGCTTGAGGGTGCCGAATACAAAAAAGAGAAGTTTCCCGGCCTCGTCTATAGAGTCAAGGCCCCTAAAGCTGCTTTTCTTATATTTACTTCTGGCAAGATAGTATGCACCGGAGCCAAGAACATTGAGGATATTCGCAGGGTCATCATCACCCTGGCCGAGACGCTCAAGTCCATAGGCATCGAGAACATCTATTCAGAGCCCGAGATAATAGTTCAGAACATTGTGGCCACAGCAGATTTTAAGGTCGATTTGAATCTGAACGCCGTCGTGCTTGGCATGGGCATGGAGAACGTCGAATATGAGCCGGAGCAGTTTCCTGGTGTGGTCTGCAGAGTCAAGAAGCCCAAGGTCGTAGTGCTCGTATTCAGCTCCGGCAAGCTGGTGGTAACAGGAGGCAAAACTGTAAATGACTGCGAGGAAGGCGTGCAGGTCATCAGGAAGGGGCTCGAAGACATGGGACTGCTTTCATCATCCGGATCGGAGCAACAGATAGCAGGGGCATAGCCATATTCTAAAAGCTTGTTGCATAAATGGCTCCATTTCATGCAGGAGCACCTGACAGCCTGTGAAGACCCCAAATTCTCCTACAAGGATTCCCAGCATCACCAGGGCCAGCCAGCATCCGTCAGCCGCCGTCTGGCGATCATTGGAGTCTAAAAATTATGGGCCCGGCTTCTGAAAAACCAGGCCCCAAGATTCACTGGCGCGACCCGGTCCAGCCTCCGGACCAGCCGCCCTCCGATCCGTACCTCCAGCTGCCGGAGAAGGATTGACAGTCCTCCGACATCACGATTTCCAGATCTCCGCCATCATCCGGCGGGCTGTATGAGGGAGCCTCGGACCAGGTGCCAACCAGCTGGCTTCCGAATGCCGTCCCGTCTATTCGCCCCTGATCGTGGGTGTAGTTCCCGGTCACCTTATCGCCGGACTGCTGAAGCTGCATCGTCCCCCAATCTGTGTTCCAGGTGCCGCTCCAGTCGCAGGACTGGACGGTCCCCACCTCACTCTGGCTGGGAATCCCCCATATATGAGCGACTCCCCTGCCGCCCGTCTCGCTGTTCTGCGACCAGGTATCGGGATCGGAGTCAACCAGAGTATAGACGCCGGACGGCAGTGCTGCCCCTGGCTCTACCATCCAATAGGCATCCTGAACTCCTCCCATTCCCAGCTCTCCAGTGGCCGCCCACGGCCCGTATTGATTGCCGGAAGCATCCTGAATGGCTATTGTTCCCGGAGTCTGGCCGGAGCCATAGTTCCAGTGATAGGTGCGAATCCTGGTGATCGTGTAGGGACGGTCCAGGGTGAACTGCACCGGACTGGTGGGAGCGTTGCCGACTCCTCCCAGGGTATTGACCTCCATTATCAGCTCTTCCTGGGCCTCGACCTCATCGCCTGAGGTGGATCCCTCGGCCGGATCCTTATCTAGGGCCTCGCCAGCAAAGCCGCTCAGGTCAACAGTGGTGTCCAGGCTTGGCGGTATCGATTCCGAGCCGGACTGCAGGTTTGCGATCTCTCCTCCGGCCTGAATTGTGCCGGTCATCTGCGCTCCGGTCTGAACAGCCATGTCCTGGAAGGAGGTGATGCCCGCTGATTCATCCTCGGTCCTGATCACATCCAGATCCACCATGCCCTGATCGGTAGCGTCGATAAAGAGAGAATAACTGCCTTCTGCCGGGAGCATGTAGATCTCCACATCGCCATCGGCCAGCACCTCTGCGCCGGGAATCTCGTTTACGACCTGGCCGTCAACAATGCCCGTTTGCCTGCCCTGAACATCCGTGAAGACCGCGTCCGCAGGACATCTCAGCACCGCCATGATGGCGTTAGCCTTCCTCAGAACCTCTGCCATTTCGTAAAGGCTCTTCTTAAGGGAAGGAACCAGAGCATTCACATCCTCCAGCGGAATCTGCCTGAAGACCGGATGGGCGGAGATGGCGCTGGCATAAGCCCACATGTAGCCCATGTAAGCTGGATTTTTCCAGTTGTTATTGGAGATTTCCAGGGTTATTTGCGGCATGGACCGGGGCGGCTTGGCCTTGGACACTGGGAAGTTGGGGTCATAGACGTAGATCACCGGCTCGCGCCCCTGTACCTCGATCAGCTTGTAGGCCAAGACGGCGTGACCGGCAGTTTTGTTGCCTATCCGGCCGAAGAACTCGATTATCACTGGCTCACGCGAGTCCTTGAGGGCGTCTTTCACCGCCTGATGACACTTGGCCGGCGACTGATCCCTCTGGAAGAACCGGAAGTCGCTGATCATAGCCGTCCATAGGGGCAGCATCTGCGCCCGGTGATAGATGGCAATGTTGGTGGATGCCTCCTCCAGGCTCATCTGCGAGGTGGGTTTTGATAGAGGGCTGGATCCCCTGTCCGTGAAATACAGGGCCGAGGTGGCGGCCATACCGTAGCAGTGCCCTCCAGCGCCCACATCCATGCTCTCTATTGAATAGTTCCAGAACCTCATGAAGGTCGAGGGAAAGAGCAGCCTCTGCATGGCCGAAAGGAAATTCCCATCTGCCTGCATGTTTCCTACTACTGTGGCCAAGAGCCCTTCTACCATCTCTTCAGTCTCCCTGCCCTCGAAGCCGTAATTGTCGAACCTATAGGTATCATCGATCCAGCTGTAAGCTCTGTTGCCGTTATAGGCATAGTAGATGTTGACTGTAATCGAGGCGTTGTTGTCCTCTTCAATAGCATCTTTTTCGTTCAGCATGAAGGCCTGGGCCTGCAGAATAGCTCCTTCAGCGTTTTTCCCTTCCAGGTCCCAGAATGCGGTTCCTGACTTGGTGGACCCGGCGGGGATGTCTCCCACATAAGCCGGCTGGCCTATGGGCTGTAGATCTTCGCCCTTTTTCAGGTATAGCTGAACACGCACGTCTTTGGCCTCAACTGTCCCCATGTTCTCGACTTCTACTGCCACTGCCTGGCTGTCTGCAGAGATTTCCGTTTGCAGGAGATTGTTATCCTTATGATATGAAAGGTAGATGTGATCCGGGTCCAGGTGCAGATCTGGTTTCTCAGGAGATTTGATCTTGCTGACTTTGTCCAGCCACAGCCTGGCGAAGGCGTCCACGCTTCCTTTCGGAATCTCGTTAATACAACCCAGCTCATAGATCCTGGCCACCATGTTCTCGAACTGGACGATATGGCCTCCTGTGCTCGATGCTCCCTTTCCTTCTAACCGCGGATCTCCCAGGCCGTTGTAGCCGGGAGTGTAGCCGGAGAAGTCCTCAGTGAAGCCGAAGTCCTGGAAATTTTCCTGGCAGAATGCTTCAGCCTTCTCTGAGCTATCGAAGACCGCAACGTAAAGCGACAGAAAGCCCCTGCAATCCTCTGGCATGCCCTCGATGCTAACCTCTTGCGTCAGCTCCAGAAAGGAGACGTTCTGTCTCTCCAGCCCTTTGCTGGTGGTGATCGCAAAGCCAGTGCTGCTGGCCTGGGCGTTGATCTCTCCTTCAAACTTGAAGGGATCTTTTAAGTCCGCTGCCAGCAGCGCATAGTCTGCGGGATTTATGTCTTCCATCCAGCCTCCCGGAGATGACACTTCCGGTGGACTTGTCTCGTCACCTGCTGCCGCCGGAAAAAGTGCAGCCATAAACAGCAAACAAATGAGCAATCTCTGACCTATCATATTCTCTTCGCCCTCCTACTTGGATCCTATAGATATTCAATTCTTGTACGAATCAGGTATTTATATAACTCTGTCCGGGATGCGGAGGAGACAGAGAATGATAGAAGAAAATGGCCTCTCCCAGATCTAGCGCTGGCAGGGCAGCGCCTTTTCTAGCTTACTGGATCCTAGCCCGTCTGCATGTGCGCAATCGAGGCTAATTATAAGGTTAAATGGTTGGTATCCGGAGAATCTCTGGGACGTAGATCTCAATTAGATATATAGGGAAAGTATCCTATAGATATGCGAGCAATCTGCAGCCGAGCCAAAGCGGCAAAAGTCGAGGGCCAATTGATGCATTCGATGACCGTTCGGAACTAGATCTGGTAGCTCATCCTCTTCGCCTTTATAATAAATAGGTTAGTGTTGTATCACATTAATTCTGCTCTATTAATCCGGGTTTGGCTCGGTCCGGCCATAGATAGCTTGAGGGCCACATTGTAGATGGGCCCATATAATGCAGACTCTCCAGCTCGTCCCAAGGGTAGAATGCAGGATGAATTACCGTATATGCCAAGAGAATAAAGACACCTGCTGTTGATATGGGCCAGAAACGATAGTCGTAAAGTGCTCCTTTGACTGGCTCAGGCTCATCGATCTGCTTTGCTGAGATCAGGTCGTACCTGTTCTCAATGCAAAATTCTCTGAACGCGCCCCATCCGTCGCTCTTATACCAATTCCTTACCCTCATTTTAGCCTCTTCTAGACAGTCCAAGGTGCCAATGGGATAATGGCCGAGAAGGAAAGCCGCCATCCCATTGTCACGTGAAGGAGGGCGAAGGGCTGGGAGAGGCTTGACTTCTCCCCGATGATCAAGTAAAGAGGCCCTTCGCCATATTAACTATGGTATTATGAATATTTATGTCTTTTTGTCTAATTAATATTACCGAGCCATACGATCCTTGCTTCTCAGATACTGGTAGTGGTATATCTCAGCTCATAACCTGAAGCAGCTTGATTTGTTCGCAGAAAACACCGCTCGAAAAGGATTTAGACTATATCCGACTTATATATTACAATAACGGAAAGGTTTATTAATACGTAATATTAACTTTTATTGAAGAGCTACAGCAGCCAGTTACAGGCCTCCTTTACCAATAACTAACTGTTGTTATGCCCTGGCAGGTCTGCCATCGCCAGGGCGCACCTCTTCCTTTCGCTCCACCCAGATTCGGCTGCTTAAAGCTGGTTGCACCACACAAAAAGAATCCCGGATCCAGTAATGATATATGGAGATTGACCTATTTGTATGATCTGTACCATCGCTCATACCCCTTATGGCTCCCGAAGCAGTGAAGCACATAGATCTTCTCTCCTCTGATCTCGCAGACGATCTTCGCCTGTTTGGTCACCTTTACTACATGGCAAGGGGTCCCGTGCTTCATTCGTTTGCGAGGAGGCACCACCATCATCTTATCCAAGCGGTTCAGAAAAAGGACCTTCTGGCTCAAGGATCTTTTTTATCTCTTCAAAGGAATGGGTCTCGGCCTTTCCAGCTTCCAGTTCGCCCATCTCCGTCATGACCCCTCTATGTACCAGCATCAGCTCTTCTTCTTCAATAATCCGTTTATATGCCATTATGGCCTGACGTATAACCTCCGTCCGGTTTCCAGCATAGCCTTTCTCGATGATGCTTTTTATAGCAACCTCGTACGGAGCCCCAAGATTAACATTCACAGCTCATCACCTTATGCACATTGAATGGGCATTGAAGTAGATAAGGATTGCTCATGCTGGCCGATCAAGGCGCCGATAATCGACTCGGAACCGTATGGAAGCTTTTCCTCCTGGCATCTCGCGAGGGACATCCTGAGAACGACCGCGTGAAAGAGGAGGCTGCCGGGCATTACGACCGATCGGAGTCCATGAGGCTGGACGGCGATGAAGGGCAGCAGCCCTGGCGAACGACCCCTTGAACTTTGCAGGATTGAAGGCATATTTATTTATGGCATAAATGGGTTAAATGGGTAATAATATGCCGCTCGCAAAAGTAGATGATCGGGGAAGGGTACAGCTTCCAAGCAATCTCCGTCACAGGATGAAGCTAGAAGAGGGGGATGAATTCGTAGCAGAGGAGCTTGGAGAGGATACGATTATCCTCAAGAAGATCAACCTGCGAGTTCTGCTTGAGGATGCGATAGAGAAAGCCAAGTCCATCGATCTTGATCAGCTTGAAAGGGAGATTGAGGAGGAGAGCAACCAACTTGCCCGTCAGAGGTTCAAGGTATCTCATAGATAACACCGTCTTCATTGCAGCAGTCAAGCGCGGATGGACCAAGAGCACGGAACTCGTCTATCACCTTATGGATAAAACAGGCTGAGATCATCGAAGTTTGGAGCAATACCAAAGCAATCAAGAGGCTTCTTGAAGGAAGTGAGGACTATGAGGACAGATAGATGCATTCAATTATCGACTGGAACTGCATCTGGAAGCTCACCCTGCTCGCTTCCCGCCAGGGAAGCCTTGAGAACGGCTACGATAAGGAGGAAGCTGCAGAGCGGTACGATTTGTCTGAGATAGCAAGGCAAGACGGCGAGAGAAGGGCAGCAGCCCTTGAGGTAGAGCCATCCTGGTCGGTCCTGGATATAGGTGCAGGTCCTGGAACCCTGGGCCCTGCCTTTAGCCCGCAGAGTGAGGCAGGTTACAGCCGTTGAGCCCTCCTCAGCTATGGTGAAACGGCTTGAGATGCACATCGCTGAGGAGGGGATCTCCAACATCCGGATTCTGCCAAAGAGGTGGGAGGATCTATCACCAGAAGAGGTGGGCGAGCACGACCTTGTCATCGCCTCCTACTCCCTTTCCTTTCTGGATATGCGAGAGGCCCTGCTCAAGATGGACCGGCTGGCCAAAAGGCAGGTCATTCTCTACTGGTTTGCAGGCGTGCCCTCCTGGGAGAGGATCAGAGTGGACCTGTATCCCCGGATCTTCGGTCGGGAGCACGTCTGCCACCCCATGAGCGATGTCCTATACAACTTGCTCTACAGTCTCGGGATCTATGCGGATGTGCAGGTGCTGCAGGGGACTGCCTTTCCGAGAGAGTACGAGAGCCTTGAGGAGGGGATCTCAGAGCTGCGAAGGGCCCTGGGGCTGAGCACTCAGGAGCACGATGGAGCGATCAGGGAGTATTTGGAGAGACGGGGATGGCGGGAGGGGGAGCGGGTGATGCTGGAGGATGATACTGTTTATGTGAGGATATCATGGAGGGTACGATAGGTAGATGTCATCGGATTCTGCTCTACCAATTGAAAATGACGTTTTTTCTCCTTTCCAAAGACTGATCTACCTTGAGCAGTCGATCTCTTTTGCCATAAATTTTTTATATCTGATCTTAATTCGTAATATTTATATCACAAGACTTCATAAGGCTGCTTGGTCTTTAACTTTAGACCGCAGGAGGAAATGAGATGAGATGGAAGAGTTTTGCTCTGATAATAGCATGCACAATGCTGATGATAGGATCGGCATTTGCACAAGGAATAGTTGTTCCTGGAGATAGCGACGGCGACAAGATTGTCTCTGCGGAGGAGGTGGCAGCGGCCGAGAAGCTTGCACAGGAGGGAAAGCTGTCTGCGGATGAGCTGCAGGAGATCAAGCACATCCATGAGAAGTATCCAATAACTATCACCGATTCGGCCAACCGAACGGTGACGATATACAAGCCGGTGAAGAGCATATTACCGATGTCGGCAACGAATTGCGAGCCTATATTTATCCTTGGAGCTGCTGATAAAATTGGAGGCATGAGGACAGATCTTCAGGAAACACATGCTTGGATTCCAGGGATAACCGACAAGCCAACAATTGGAGGATGGAAAGAGATAGATTATGAAAAGGTGATTGAAATCTGCCCAGATCTGGTGATCACTGGTGCAAGCGATGTAAGCGTTGTGGAGAACAAACTAAGTCCTGCGGGAATCTTGTTTGTTGTTTCTTCGCGTTCAAGAAGCCAAGATAGCTTTGATAAGGATTTGAGACTCTTATCCAAGATCCTTGAAAAGGAAGATCGTGCTGAAGAATTCTTCTCCTGGAGGCAGTATTATCTCGATCAGCTCAAGGAGAAGATCAACAAAATAGAGCCCAAGGATAAGATAAAGGTCTATTGTGAAAGCAATATTCAGGCTCGTTCTGCCGCCACGAATGCCTCTGGCGCACACTGGGCCATCATTGCAGCAGGTGGCGAAAACATAGCAGGCAACATAGGCAAATCTACTTATGCAGACGTTGAGTCGGAGTGGATTCTCAAAGAAAATCCAGAAGCAATTGTCATTGCAGCAACGATGCTCAATGATCCTCCTGGTTCATATCTTGATTTCACACAAGAAGAAAATGATACAAGAAACTTGGATCAGTATTTGGAGATGACCTGTAATCGAACAGAACTGCGAGACACGAATGCTGTCAAAATGCATCGCGTTTATTTGCTCCATGGCACTTATGCTGATTTCGGCAGATGCTTTGTAGGAGCCTGCTACATGGCCAAGTGGTTCTATCCGGAGATCTTTCAAGACTTGAATCCAGACGAGATCAACAAGGAATATTGCGAAAAATGGCTTGGCGTGCCTTACAAGGGAATCTGGGCCTACCCCAGAGCAAGCTGAAGGTTGAAAGGTGATATATAGTATGAATTTCATGAAATATATCTTGACAATTGCATTATTATTTTTGCTGGCAGTGCTTGGAGTTCAGGCATTGGAGGTTCCTGGAGATCTCAATGGCGATAAGGTTGTATCTGTCGAGGAGGTAGCAGCTGCGGAGAAGCTTGTGCAGGAGGGAAAACTGTCTGCGGATGAGGTGGAGGAGATCAAGCATATCCACAAGAAGTATCCAATCTCCATCACCGATTCAGAGAACCGAACGATCACGATATATAAACCAATAGAAAAGACGATTATTCTGCATACCACTGGTTACGAGCCGCTCTTGGTTTTGGGCGCACAGAACAAACTTGCAGCTGTAACCAGTACTGCTAAAGAATTATACTCATATGTCCCTGGGATGAGTAATAAGACAACTATTGGAGCATATAATGAAATAGACTATGAGAAGGTAATCGAATCCAAACCTGACATAGTCTTAGCTTACCGATGCAAGCCAGAAGTTGAAGAGAAGCTGAAGCTAGCTGACATACCCATTTTTGTATTAAAGTTTTCTGAGACGGATAAATTCGACAAGGAATTTCGAATCCTTGCAGATTTATTGGAAAAAGAAGATCGTGCTGATGAGTTCATCTCTTGGAGAAATGACTATTTATATCAGATAACGACTCAGACAAAGGCAATAGATCCGAAAATCAAAGTCTTCATTGCTACGGGAAATGGCCCTTGGGGAAGCTCAACTAATGGCTCAAACAGCCATGACACAGTAACAGCTGCTGGTGGATACAACATAGCAAGCGAGATTTCTGGAGAATATGGCGGCGTAACGGTTGATCCCGAGTGGGTGATCAAGATGAATCCTGAAATAGTAATCGCCGAGGCATGGGTTGAAGGAGAGCCCCCAAGCAATCTCACCGGATATAATATGAAGAGCCCTGACAATGCAAAGCAATACCTAGAAACGCTGTATAGAAATGAAGTACTCAAAGAGACAAGTGCAGGGAAGAATGGAAGGATCTATATTTTTCATGGACCAATTCTATTGGGCAGTTGTAGTTCTCCCATAGGGATCTGCTATTGTGCTAAATGGTTCTATCCGGAGGTCTTCAAAGATCTAAATCCAGATGATATAAACAAGGAGTACTTCGAGAAATGGCTGGGAGCGCCATACAAAGGAGTATGGGGATATCCGACTGATAGCTAGGCTCTATCCAAAGGAAACATAAGAGGATTCCGAAAAACCCCTCAGAATGACCAAATCTGTACAGATCTTATTTAAATGGTATTTAAAGCAGGTGATCTGTTGGGAGGTTTTTCGGAATCCTCATAAATAGATGTTGGAGGATCATTGCCTCCACTTTGATTTTTTGGTATGTGTTTAGCACCCCATGAATCATCCTATCGCTATCGATTTTGGTCAATGAAGTGATGCCCGCCAACTGCATTTGCGAGAAGGAAATACGACATCTTTAGCAGAAGTCATTTGAAATTGGCTTCCTGGAACCAGCCACACGAGAAATCATGAAATAGGTCTATTGATGCTGATTTGAAGAAGCTAAACACATACAAATAAGATATGTACAGATTTGGTCATTCTGAGGGGTTTTTCGGAATCCTCTTTGGAATATACACACGTATACACATATGTGTGTATATTAAAAATATATTCGTATTATCATAACACTAAATCATATGAAAAAATAATATGATAATCGAAAGACTTATATCGTATGAAGGACAAAAGAAATTATCATAGCAAAATGATTGACTCGTTAAGTCGAAGGCTAGAAATCAGGATACGAGCGCCGAGCGATGACAGTATAGGGTAATACCAAAGTCAGACTGCGGCGGTCCACCCCGCAGATCTGCTGTTGATATTTAAATAAAAATAAATTAGGGTCCTAGAGAATAGGATTAAAACAAAAAGGAGGTGGAAAAATGGAAAACGATGCAAAAGTTGAGTGGGGACTTGAAGTTGAAGAGCTGGTCTTTACAGGATGCATGTCTAACCACACCGTGATGCCCGGATTGCCGTTTAGACTGGATCATCAGGCCTGAAGATGAATGCATTGATTAGGTGGGGCCACTCACCTAATCATTATTTGTTTGGTAAGGTGCTAAAAAATGTATGTACCTAAAAGCCCATTTGTATTGGGTATGGAGATTACTACTCAGTGCAATCTAAATTGTCCTCATTGTCTGGCAGATGCAGATTCACGAGGTAAAAAAATACCCTATGATAAGGCAATCTCTGTAATTGATGAAGCGGAACGCATCGGCGTTAAAGATTTAGTGCTAGGTGGAGGAGAGGTCCTTCTCTATGATGAATTTTTTAATTTATGCGAATATGCTTTAATAAAAGGATTGAACGTAACCTTTTCATCAAATGGATTACTTATTCCTAAAGAGATCGATTCCATATCTAGACTTAAAAAACATAACAGAATGCTTCGAGTAGGTATAAGTCTTGACGGTCCTACACCAAAAATTCATAGCTATTTCCGTCCAGAAGACACATTCGAAGCTGCGATAAGGGCAATTTCTCTTCTTCAAAATGAAGATATAAATGTACATGTTTTGTGTGTATTAAACAAAAAAAATATAAAAATAATACCAGATTTTTTAGAATTCCTTATAAAATTAAATATATCAGATATGAGATTACTTCCATTGATGCCCTTTGGGAGGGGCAAACTTCATAGAGAGGAAATGCTATCGCCTGCTGAGTTTTATTATATCCTTCAGGAAAAAAATAAATGGATAAACGAGTTTAAGATTAACATCGGTTTGAATATGCCATGGGAATTTCTTTTCTATCCATTAAATAAGCGTCATCCTCATCCGTGTGTGGCAGGCTATTTACGCTTTTGGATAAATTCAGATGGAAATATGTTCCCTTGTGCTTACATGTCGGATATTCCTCTCGGAAATATCTACACAGATTCCATAAGCGATGTCTGGCTCAATTCGCCGATAATGAGAAATCTACGCGATCCATCGTTGCTTAAAGGTGCCTGCTCTACTTGCGCATATCGTGCCGATTGCCGAGGAGGATGTCGCGGTTTAGCTCAATTCTTGGAAGGTGATTACTTATGTGCCGACCCATACTGCCCAATAGCAAACCAAAAGCTGCTCAAATAATGGAAAGAATGGAAGACGATAAACTCATTCTTTATTTTGGCCATACTCTTATAGTATTAGGAGCCCATGAGACCGAAATATGGGGGATGTGTGATGGAGAGCATACGGTAGAGTTTATGAGTAATATAGTAGTCAATAAATATAATGTCTCTCAGGAAAAAGCTTCTAATAACATAATTAAATTTCTTAATCAGTTATTAGAAAGAAATTTAATTAAACTATGTTGCGATTAGAGGCAAATATGTCATCCAGATTACATTTAGTGGTTTTGGAATTGACCGGGAGATGTAACCTATCATGCAGCTACTGCTATCGCAGAAATGATCCTTCATTTGACATGTTTGATACTTCTCTGCTATTAGACCAATTGTCAGAGATAAATCCATATTTTATTAATATTTCAGGAGGTGAGCCATTACTTTTCGACGATCTATTTAATTTGGCGAAAGAACTCAAAAAAAATTGCAAAAAGCTTCTTCTAACAACCAATGGTTTAATGATACGAAATTTTCCGAAGCAAAACTATAAGATTTTTAATAACATACAGATGAGTTTGGATGGTGATAAAACTCTTCATGAACGCATAAGGGGGAGAGATACATATGAACAAATAATTGAAGCAGCAAAATATTTGAATGGCATTACTCATGTTTCATTTCTTTGCACAATTAGCTCGGAGAATTGCAGCCACATTGGTGAATTTGCAAGAAAAACTCAAGAAAGTGGAGTACTGCCCAAAATAGGACGCATGTGTGGATTTGGCCATAGTAGTTTTTCTCCGATCTCTGATCCTTATTCTTGGATGTTGATTCTAGAGAAAACCGCGCAACATGGAATAATTAATGACGATCCCCTAAACTTCTGGTTCGACGAGAAAAAGAAATCGTCTACGAACCCAAACAAGATCGTCGGCGGCTGCACAGCGGGAATTGCCGGAGTGGCCATCTCTCCAGAACTGGACGTCTATCCCTGCGTCAAGCTCAGAATCCCTGCAGGAAACCTCAAAGAGCAAAGCCTGAAAGATATATGGCTCAACTCCCCGCTATTCGCAAGCCTGCGCGACTGGCACAACCTGAAGGGCCACTGCCCAAGCTGCGAGTACGTCAGCATCTGCAGAGGCTGCCGGGCAGATGCCTGGGCCCGCACGGGGGACTATCTGGCGCCTGATCCGTTATGCTGGCTGAACGGGAGAGGAGAAGAGTGATGGACATAAGAGTCTCCCAGCCCTTCATCCTTGCGCTAGCTCTGAATAACTACGATCCATTCTTCGGCGCCGAAAAGAAAAATGGTTCCAAAGATCTGGACGAAGGGGTATACCTGCAGGTCCTCGATTATATGAAGACTGCTAACCAGCGGTCAGTGCTCGTTCTCGCGGGAGGCGAACCATTTCTCGATCCCCGTCTGAAAGAGATCCTCTCCGTAGCGAATGACTGCGGCTGGAGCACTTCCGTGGATACTTGGGCTGGATTCGGGGAACAGACTCCTTCCTCAAATCAGATCCATCAAATGCGCCTGCGCCTTCTCTCTCTGAATCCAGAAAAACATGATGAACTTTTGGGTGAAAAGGGCAATCATCGAAGGGTATTGGCCTACGGTGAGCGTCTGACAAAAGATTTTCTCGGCGAGATGATCCTGGTCTTTCCCATCTGTCGGGATAACAAAGATGAGATGGCGAGCATCTTGGGCTGGTGCCGCGAGCATAATTTTCGCCCAAACATGTTCACCGTGCCACGCCAGCATAAACACGCCCTTTTGCTTGAGGAGTATCCAAAAGTGATACAAGAGATGTGTGCTCTACCTCTTCAGGAGATCATCATAGACACTCCGTTATTGGGCCTATCCGGCTGGCCCAACCTCTGCTCTGGCGGCAGGCTGGCCATGTTCATCGACGTGGATGGTGGCGTGAAGCCCTGCCCCTATTTCTCTTATCCACTCTGCCATCTCGATGGAGATGGCATTGCCAAGGCCTGGAGCTGCCTGCAACGCGAAGTCGCCAGACTGAACGCGAGCTGCTCTTCCTGTTTGCAATTCGCCTCATGTGGCGGTGGCTGTCTGGCCAATAAAACGGAATCTGGAAAAGAATACTACTGTCCTTACAACGAAGTTGGAAATAGCTGATGAAAAAGCATATATCGTATGATATCCTCTTCCGCAAGTAAAATGGACTCCCAAGAAATGATCCTCGTCGAAAACCTTGTCAAATCCTTCTCCACCCACAAGGTCGTGGACCGCATCTCCTTCTCCGTCCATTCCGGCGAGACCCTCGGCCTTCTGGGCCCCAACGGCGCAGGCAAGACCACCACCATCCGCATGCTCACCGGCCTCGTCCGCCCCTCCTCCGGCACGATCACCGTGGGCGGATACAACGTCCTCCAAAATCCCATCGATGCCAAGCGCCTCTTCGGCATCTCTCCTCAGGAGGCCAGCTTTCACCCTCACTTAAGCATTGCCGAGGACCTCTACTTCTACGCCCGGCTGCGGGGCCTCTCCCGTTCCGAATCGAAGCTGCAAGCCCGGGAGACCATTGCGTGGGCCAAGCTCGATGAGCACTCTGCAAAAAATGGTCATCAGCTCTCCGGAGGCATGCAGCGCCGCCTGCTGATGGCACGGGCGCTGATCACCGATCCGCCCATCCTCTACCTGGACGAGCCCACCACTGGCCTGGACCCGCAGAGCAGGCATGCTCTCTGGGACTACATCTCTGAGCTGAAAGAGCGGAAGAAGACCCTCATCCTCACCACCCACTACATGGAGGAGGCGGAGGTGCTCTGCGATCGGGTGATCATCATAGACCATGGCAGGATCATCGCCCAAGGATCACCTGAGAATCTCCGGCAATCCATGGGCATCGACTCGGTTCTCACCCTCAAAACTCGCAAGCCCAGCTCATCTGCAGATCTTCTGGCACTGCGAGAGATTCCTGGCGTGATGAAACTTTATAGCTCCAACGGCTGCCTCTCGATTCATCTGCGGGAGAAAGAGGCCCTGGATGAGATAGTAGTAACAGCCTCCAGAGCGACAGGGATCGAGGAGCTTAACCTGAAAGAGCCTAGCCTTGAGGACGTCTTTCTCCAGCTCACCGGCAGGGGACTGCGGGAATGATTCCCCGCGCGGTGTCTGCCTCTCTGGTCACATTCGAGAGGGAGATCTACGACTATCGAAAGAATCTATTTCTATTCGCTCTGCGCAATCTCATTCAGCCGTTCTTCTTCGTGCTGGTGATTGGCATTGGCCTGGGCTCTATGGTGAGCCTGCCCGGCCGCGAGTCGTACCTGAGTTTCATGATTCCGGGGATACTGATGATGTGCGTGGTGCAGGTCTGCTATCAGCACTTCAGCTCTGAGATATGGATGTCCAAGAACCACGAGGGCTACCTGGAGTTGCTCACCATGGCCGCGCCCATCAATCCTCGTGAGGCTGTGGCAGGATATCTGCTGACCGGCATAGTGGTTGCCTTCTTCGCAGTCCTGTGCTTCCTCCTGCCGGTCTGGCTGTTTCTTTCCGGCTTTCACATCTCCCTTGTCGCCCTCATTCTATTCACCATCGGCCTGGCCCTCTTCTTCACCTCGGCAGGAATTATAGTTGGTGTAACCGTTCGTCATCCCCACAACCTGACAACTGTGAGTCTCTTCATCACCATGCCTCTTACCTATCTGTGCGGGGTATTCATTCCTACAGAGATGTATCCCAAGGCCGCAAGAGTGCTGATCGAGATTATTCCTTTAACACAGGCCATCGAGGGATTAAGGAACGGTGGCGTCCCGATATTTGAGATTGCCTATGTCTGGGCTGCAGCAGCCCTGGCTGTGATCGTTGCGGTCAGGTGTTTTGAGAAAAATATGCATCTATGAGCGTGTTTACTCGATTTTTCCGCTATTGATTATCATTCGCACGCAATGCCTGTCTTCCTGGTTCCAGGATCAAGATGATGATTGAGGTCTCCAGGACAATATCACTGGAGGAGAGAGCTTCCAGGATCTCCTGGACGTTCATTCAGAGCATCCTTTTAGCCGTCTTTCCACACCATTCCAATAAGCACGCGCGGTCTCATAGCTTTCCCATATTATAAAGTCGTCCCATTCTTCAAAGACCTCCTCACCTCGCCTCGCCTCTATTCGGCGTTTGAAGGCCCCGAAGTTCATCTTGTATTTCAGTTTCATCTCATCAAATTTCGAGTCAAAATGGCGTATCTTTGCTGCTGCCCGCTCTAAAACCAGGTTCTTCAAGGCCTCTTTTTCATCGCTATAAAGTCCGAGCTTGACAAGCTCTGTTATGGGCTCGAAGATATCTCTGGAAACCTCTATGGTATCTCCCATGAAAACTCACATGCCTATAACAGATTTTAAACCTGAACAGCGTGGCACTTACTCCCCACTAAAATTTATCCTTCTGTTAATGAGCCATTTTTGAAACTGATTTTCCAAAATAAGCCACGATATTAAATTATCTTCGTACCGAAATATACTTATGCG
>WBZO01000603.1_pt1 | contig 71225 bp, 65 predicted proteins | sample 5204261 | NCBI WGS metagenome assembly WBZO01 (sample SAMN12412400, study PRJNA552823) | activated sludge metagenome | isolation source: activated sludge from anammox sidestream of wastewater treatment plant... | place: USA: North Carolina | collected 2017-09
CTTCTCGCCGATCGCGCGTGTCCGCGAGATGCGCACGCCGATGCTGATCGTCCACAGCGAGGAAGATATCCGCTGTCCGATTGAGCAGGGCGAGCAGTTGTTTGCCGCGCTCAAGCAGCTGGGTCGTGACGTTCGGATGCTGCGCTTCCCCGGCGAAAACCACGAGCTGTCACGCAACGGCAAGCCCTCGCATCGCGTCGAGCGTTTCACGCACATCCTGGCGTTTTTGGCCGAGCAGCTCGCCCCCGCGGCAGTTACGGCCTGAGCGTGCGGTGCATCGCCTGCGATTGACGGCGATACACGGCCACGACTGCGGCCTGTGCCCCGCCGGTGCATGCATGGCGCGCCGCTAGCAAACCCGGATTCCACCGGGGGCGGGGCGCTCGCGGTATGCACGGCATAGCCGTCCCTCAGCCGGCCGCGGTACGGCGTCCGATGCGGTCCTACCACTCCCTCGGCCTTTGGTCCCATGCGGCAGTCGTCCTATTGAGCGGCCTGCCGTTAGCGCCCCAGACCGGTGTCAGGGTCCGTCTTGCACCCGACACTGAACATGGCCACCAGTTACGGCCGGGGGAACGTCATGACACGAATCGCGCTGGAAGAGCGGCACCTGACCCTGGAACTCGACGGCATCGACCGGGTGCTGGCGTTGCGCCGCCGCCTGCGTGTGCCGCTGGATCACGTCGTCAGCGTCGATACCGGCACATCGCCCCCAGCCGTGCTGGCCTCACGCATCCCCGGCGCGGTCGCCCCGCGCACCCTCTATCAGCAGAGCGGTCGCGGGTTGCTAGAGCGGCCACGAGAAGATCATTCGCTCGTCATCGGGCTGTATGACGAACGCTACGAAAAGCTGGTGGTGACCGTCGACGACCCCACCGCCGTGGCCGAAGCGATCCGTACCGCCGTGCGCGCCGCCTAACTGATCCCCGGATGCCCCCGAGCCGTATGTAGCCGGCAGGGCCTGCATTCCCCCAGGAGTCGCGACATGCTCGCGCCGCGATGCCAGCCACACCGCAACGCATGGGCGCGCCGGCCACGGGCGGGGCGGCCGGCCGCGTTCGTGCGCGATGCCGCCTTGGTGCTGGGGGTTATGGCGCTGTACTTCCTCGCCCGCGGTCTGGCGCCGGCTCCGGTTGAGCCTGCCGTTCGCACCATGTTGCGGGTGATTGAGCTGGAGCAGCGGCTGGGCATCTTCTACGAGCCGGCGATACAGCGGCTGTCCATCGAGCATCATTGGATGCGGGAGCTAGCGAACTTCACATATGCCTACTTGCACTTCCCGGTGATGGCAGCGGTGGGAGTGTGGCTGTGGTGGCACGACCGGCGGCGCTTTCGGTTCGTGCGCGCCGTGCTGTTCGTCTCCATGGCCATCGGCGTGCTGTTCTACTACCTGCTGCCCGCCGCACCACCACGGCTGATGGCGGCACATGGCTATGACTTCGGCTTCGTCGATACGGTGTTCGGCGGCGGCACCGCGGTGCGCTACGGCCAGCCGGAGTTAATCGCGAACCACTATGCTGCCATTCCCAGCTTCCACTTTGGCTGGATCGCGCTGTCAGCCGCTGCCATCTGGATCGCGGCGCCGGCAAGGGCCGCGCGGGTACTGGCGGTATGCCTCACGCTGCTGATGACGTGGGCGATTGTCGCCAGCGCCAATCACCTGTTCGTGGATATCGTCGCCGGCGGCGCGGTGGTGTTGGTGTCGTGGCTGGCCGTCAGCCATACGGTCCGGAGGGCGGCCCGGCGGCCCGCCCCCGTGCCACTGCGCGATCTCTCCGGGCTTGGCCTGCACCGCGCCGCCAGAGCGATTCGCTAGATCCGTGGCCGGGTCAGCGTTCCGGGCCCCGCCATGCAGATGAACACCGCGTCAATCCGGCTAACCGATCGGTAGTCGCTCTGCGCCGGAAACTGCGGCGAGAAGCCGGAGAAGCGCTGGGCGGCGTTGTCAAAGCGCCAGATCGACTGCAACGCTGCTGCCGGGGCAACACCGGCGGCGACATCGCTGGTGTTCGTGCCGGTGGGCCAGGTGAGCGTCACGTTATTGCAGCCGCGAAACAGCTCCACCGATTCGGTTTGGGCCGGCTGAGCCACGGCCACGCCATTCAGCGCCACCGCGGTAAGGGCAACGGTGGCCGCTGCGGCGGTTCGGATCGTTCGAGGTACGCTCGGTACGTGCATCGACGTCATCTCCTGCTGGTTGTGCGTCCGGCAGAGCATCGCGCGGGCGCTCCCGCTGTCACCATAGCGTATGCCGTGCAGGACTGAGGGTGGCACGGGCTACCGCAGCGCCTCAACCGCGGCCAGACAGTCACGCACCGGGGTGTCTCCGTCTTCGCCGCCGCAGGCCGTCAGCGCCTCCAGCGCCTCACCGACCACGCGGTGCCGCTCCTCTGCCCGCACAGCGCCGGCGTATCGGGTGAGCTGGTCCTCGATCCACTCCCACTTGCCCTCTCGGATCACGGTCAGCACCCGCTCCCGTGCCTGCTGCACTCCAAACATTGGGGCGCCTCGCTTTCGCCTTGATCAGGGCCGGCCGCGGCCGCGCAGCGCCAGCCACGCGCCGCCACCACCACCGGCCGCAAGCAGCGCCGCACCGGCCACCAGCAGCGCTGATGACGGACCGTCACGCTCGCCCGGCGTGACCGCTGCCGGGGAGGTCACGGTGACCGGCAGGACTGAAGATACCGGCTGAGACGGCGCTTGCGTAGCACCGATTGGGGGAGTGGCAGCATCCACGGTAGCAGACAGGCGGGGCGCGACGGCCGGTGCGGCCGGCAGCGGCGTGGCCGTACTGGGGCTGATCACCGTGCCAGCCGGCGTGGCGCCGGCGGACACCTGGGTGCGCGGGGGTGCGGTGGCGGTGGTGACTGGTGTGGCGCTTCCCGCCACGGCGAGTTGGGCAGGGTCTCGTACCACGATCTCCGCCTTGCCGCGGTAACTGTCGATACGACCCGTCACACGGGCGCGCCTGCCCCGCCAGGTCTCCGGGGGCGGGTCGAACTTGGCCCGGTCTTCGGACCAGATCACTGCCGTGAACTGGGGGCCGAAGTCCAGAAACGTCGGCTGGCCCGTGCTCTGGCGGGCAAATACCACGGCGGTCACCAGCCCCTCGACGCACGCACGTTCGCCGATGTGGCGGACCGCCTCCTCGGCTGTGAAGCAGCGGGACTGGGCTTGTGCGGGCCGGGCCAGCAGTGCAAGTGCCAGGCCAGCGAGTAGCGCGAGGCGGGGGACTGCCTTCATCGACGCTACCCGTGGAACCGTGGCGCACGCTTCTCCAGAGTTGCGGCCACGCCCTCGCGGTACTCAGGCGCCGCCCGCAGCGCCGGGTTAGCCTCGGTGTATTCCCATGCCTCCGCCTCCGTCAAGGAACTGGCCAGGCCGCGATGGAAGCCCTCCTTGGTGTAGGCGAACGCCTGGGTCGGCCCGTCTGCCAGGTCCGCTGCGAGCTTCATCACCTCGTCCATGAACGACGCTACCGGGAACACCGACGTCACCAAACCAATGCGCAGCGCTTCCCCGGCATCGACCATCCGGCCGGTATAGCAAAGTTCAAATGCGCGGGGCAGGCCGACGACGCGTGGCAGCAAGTAGGTGCTACCGAACTCCGGCGCCATCGCCAGCCGCCGGAAGATGAAGCCGATGCGCGCCGCCTCCGACGCCACGCGGATATCACAGGCCAGCGGCATGGTGGCCCCCACACCAACAGACACACCGTTGATGGCGGCGATCACCGGCTTGGGGATATTCCACAACGTGTCGAGCCGGCCGCCGGGGCCATGCTCGGCACGGTATCCCTCGCCTCCTTGCAGGCCGGACTGAAAGGCACGCACATCTGCCCCGGCGCAGAACGCGCGCCCGGCACCGGTGAGCACCAGGCAACCCACACCTGCATCCGCGCCAGCCTCGCGAAAAGCCTGCTGTAGTTCACGGTTCATCACGCCGGTGGTAGCGTTCAGCGACTCGGGCCGGTTTAGGGTAACCACTGCCACCCGTCCGGTTTGCTCCACGAGGATCTGCTCGTACGGCATACTGCCCTCCCATTGCGGGCCAGCGTAGCGCGCCGCGCGTACAAGCGGAACGATTCGCGCTAAGGGGAAATCCCGGGCGGTCGCTGCTCGTGCCAGGTAGTGCGGCGTTGGTACGCACGGGCAATGGCAAGCAGCGTGTGCTCCTCGAAGGCACGGCCGGTCAGGCACAGGCCCGTTGGCAGCCCGCGATCACCGAAGCCGTTGGGCACACTGATGGCCGGGATACCGGCGACGTTCGCCGCCGCGCCCAGGGGTAGGGTCGCCCGCCGCCATGGCCCCGTGGCAAACGACTGGTCTGCCGGGGGCGCCACGCTCACGAGGGTGGGGGTGACCAGGGCGTCATAGCGGGCGCACAGCGCATCCATCTCGCGGGCGATCAGACGCCGTACGCGCAGGGCTCGCAGGTAGTCGCGGGCGGAGATCACATCGTAGGCGTAGGGGTTGATGCGGTCATTCTCGCAGGTCAGTCCGGCGGGACCGCCTTCGCCGATGAAGTCCTCGAAGGCGCTCGACGCCTCCGAGGCAACAATGATGCGCGCCACGGCAGCGTGGGGCAGGTCAGGCAGGTCGCATTCTTCGATGGTGCAGTAGTCGCGCAGCACCGCCAGCGACGCCTCGAAGTTGGCGGCGACGGCCGGCTCCGCGCCGTCGAGCGCGCCGCGCAGCAACCCCAGGCGGAAACCGGTGGCGCGCCCTCGCTCCGGCCGGTACTGCCATACGCGGTTGAGGCTGGTGGGATCGGCCGGATCCGGCCCGGCAATGGCATCCAGTATCAGCCCGCAGTCTTCGGCCGAGCGAGCCATCGGCCCGAGCTTATCCATCGTCCAGGACAGCGCCATCGCGCCGTGCCGGCTGACGCGGCCGTAGGTGGGCCGCAGGCCGGTGACGCCGCAGAAAGCGGACGGCGTCGTAATCGAGCCGTGGGTCTCGGAGCCGATGGCGAACGGCACGCAGCGGGCGCCGACCGCCGAGCCGGAGCCGCTGGAGGAGCCGCCACTCCAGGCACTCGGGTTCCACGGCGACAGTCCCGGGCCGGTGAGCGCGGCGTTGGCGTGGTCGTAGCCCATGCCGCCCGCCAGCTCCACCATCGCCAGCTTGGCTACCAGCACGGCGCCGGCGCTCTCCAGCCGCTGGATGACGGTGGCATCCTCTGGGAAGCTCTGGGCAACGAACGGCGCCGCGCCCCAGGTGGTAGGGTATCCGGCAACGGCACACAGGTCTTTGGCGCCATAGGGAATGCCGTGCAACGGCCCGCGGTCCACACCGGAGCGCAGCTCGACCTCGGCGCGGCGGGCGGCGCGCAGCGCCCGATCAACGGTGAGGGTGACCACCGCGTTCAGACGCCGGCCGTCGATATCGAGCCGGCGGAGGGCGTCGTCGGCCAGGTCCACGGGCGACACCTCGCCCCGGCGCAGCATCGCCCCCAGCTCGCGGAGCGATGCGCGCGTCACCACCGTGCTCTCGACGGCCATCGTGTTGCCTCCTGGCCGGCCCAGCCTGGGACAGTCGTGCGTCAGGGCGCATCTGCGCGGTAGACGCGGAAAACCGGGTCCGGCTCGTCGGCATTGATGAGCGGCGTGTTCCGCAACGCGTCAATACTGGCCAGCAGCGCGCGCACATTCTCGCGCAGGCGCACCTCGGCAGCAGCGGGGAGATGGGCGCCGTGCTGCGCCAGCACCCGCGCCATCGCGGCGTCTAACCGGGCATCTGGGGGCGGTGTCGGTTCGCTCATCGGGTCACCCCTGTACGGCCGCGTGCCAACCCCACTCTAGGCCGGGCCATGCCACGGAACAAGGGCAGCGACCATCAGCGGACGGTGACAGTGTACAGCCGCCACTCACCAGGGACGCCCTTGAGTCGCGTGGCGCCGTTGTCGACAAACGTCAGTCCGGCGCTGGGCAGCAGTTCGCGCACGACGGCGGAGACCAGCACGTCATCGGGGCCGGCCAGCGCCGAGACGCGGGCGCCGACATGGACCGCGACGCCGCTGACGCCCCGGCCCTGCCGCTCTACCTCGCCGGTGTGCAGGCCGGAGCGGACCGAGAAGCCCAGCCCGCGGACGGCATCGCGCACTGCGCAGGCGCAGCGCACCGCCCGCTCCGGCGCATCAAAGGTGGCGAGCACGCCATCGCCCGCCGTATCGATCTCCTCGCCCTGGAACCGAGCGAGCTCCCGCCGCATCAGGGCGTAGAACCGCTGCTTGAGGTCGTGCCAGCGGCCGTCACCCATCGCCACGGCCATCTCGGTTGACCCCACGATGTCCGTGAACAGCACGGTGGTCAGCCTGCGTGCCGAAAGCAGACCCAGGTCAACGGCGCGCACCGCCGCGTGAGTGCGGTCGGCCACGCCGAGTTTGCCGATGATGTGCTCGATGTGCGTCTTGACCGTGGCGACGCTGACGGTCAGGTTGCGGGCGATCTCGGCGTTGGTCTGACCCTGCGCCACCAGCCGCAGCACGTCGTGCTCGCGCCCGGTGAGCCGCTCCACCACCTCCGCGCCGTCACGATGGACAGCAGCGGCATCCGCGCGACGGCGGTCCTCGTCACCGGTCTGCAGCAGCTTGCCAACCAGCTCGTGCAGCTCCTGGTTGCGCTTTGCCAGCTCGCGGTACAGGCCCAACACCTCGGTCTTGGCCTCTTCCAGTTCGCGGGTGCGCGCCTGCACCCGTCCCTCCAGCACCTCGTTCTCGCCCTGCAGCGCCAGGTGCAGCGCGCGAGTATGCAGCAGGTTACGGATACGCAGCAGCACCTCAACCGTGTCAAGCGGCTTGTTGAGGAAGTCGGTGGCGCCCTCGGTCAGTGCCCGCCGCTTCACCTCCGGTGTGATGTCGGCGGTGAGCATCAGGACCGGCAAGAACTCACCATCAACGATCTGCGGTCGCAGCCGCGCCATCACGCCGAACCCGTCCAGCCCCGGCATCAGCAGGTCGAGCAACACCAGGTCCGGTGCAAACTCGCCAAACACCGCCTCGGCCTTGCGTGGCTGGGTGATGCCGCGCACCTCCGTGTAGCCGGCCTGGCCGAGCAGGTCCTCCAGCAGCGCCACATTGGCGGGCTGGTCATCGACCACGAGGATACGGGCGTCGGTGAGGGCGTCGGGCCGGAGCATGGCGCACCTATGGCAGGAGGTACGCCATGCACTCTAGCCGATCCTGAGTACCCGATCACGTACCAAAGGCATTTCATCCCCGTTCGGCAATCACGTCGTCGATCAGTCTGAGGAAGCGGCGCACATCCAGCGGCTTGGTGAGATACGCCCGCGCGCCCGCCGCCAGCAGCCGCACCACCTGCCCCGGCGTCGCGTCGGCACTGACCATGACTGCCGGGATCGTCGCCGTTCGGCTGTCGGCGCGCAGGCGGGCCAGCACCTCATCGCCGTTGAGATCCGGCAGATTGAGGTCGAGCAGGATCAGGTTCGGCTGGTAGCGCATCGCCAGCCGCAGACCGGTGGCGCCGTCCGGCGCGGTGAGCAGGGTCACACCCGGGCGGAACTCCAGCGCGTGCTGCACCAGCTCGACGTTGGGCTGGTTGTCTTCGATGTAGAGAATCGTGGCGATGTGCTCGTCTTCGGCGCCATCACTGCCGGCGCCTGCCAGGTCGCCGGCAGACGGTAGCGGCGGTATCACCACCGCCTCCGGCAGCTCTACCCAGAACTCGCTGCCCTCGCCGGCCACGCTGGCCACGCCGATGGCGCCGCCCATCGCCTCCGCCAACCCGCGCGCGATCGCCAGCCCCAGCCCCGTCCCTTCCACGCCGCTGCCATCGGCCGAGAGGCGCTCGAACGGCGCGAACAGCCGGTCCAGTTGCTCCGCGGGAATCCCCGGTCCGGTGTCCACGACGGTCAGGCGGATACAAGGCGGAGCGGAATCCGGCGCGCGGCTGATGCGCAGGGTGACGGCGCCGTCTTCACGGTTGTACTTGATGGCGTTGGCGACGAGGTTGAGGACGATCTGGCGCAGGCGCTGGCGGTCGGCCTGCACGGCCACGCGCAAGGCCGCCGGGTCATCGAGCAGCAGGCGCACACCGGCATCGGCGGCCAGCGGCCGTTCCAGGTCCAGCACCTCCTGCACAACGGTGTCAAGTCGCACCGGCTCCAGCGAGAGCGACAGGCGGCCGGCCTCGATGCGGGTGATGTCCAGCACTTCGTTGATCAGGCCGAGCAGGTGGCGGCCACCCTGGAGAATATGCCGCACCCGCTCGTGCTGGCGGCGGGTGGTGGCGGGGTCCATCTCCATGATCTCGCCGAAGCCGATGATGGCGTTCAGTGGCGTGCGCAGCTCATGGCTCATGCGCGACAGGAACTCGCTCTTCGCCCGGCTGGCCGCCTCCAGCTCGCGCGTCCGCTGCTGAATCTCGTCGAACAGCCGCGCGTTCTCGAGGGCGATCACAGCCTGATCGGCGAAGGTTTCCAGCAGCGCAATTTGCTGCGGAGTGAACGGGACGGAGGTGGACCGGCGGACGGAGAGCGCGCCGATGCCCTGCCCGCCACGCAGCAATGGCACGGTCACCGCGGAGCGGGTGGTGTTCCCGGGCCGGCGCCAGAGCGCCGCGACTACCGGATGCTCCGCTTCGATCTCGTCCGGCTCGCCCCAGACATGCCTGGTGTGCCGGCTGAGCACGACCTCTGCACCCGCCGACGCCGCAGAAGACAGCGGCAGTAGTGACTCAATTGACCCGGCGGGAAAGCTGGCAACCGTGCGGATCATCTCTCCCTCGACCAGCATGATATGGCTGAAGGGGGCATCAACCAGCCGGGCTGCCCGCTCGACGATGGCCTGGAAGACCGGTTCAGCCAGATTCGGAGAAGCGGCGATGATGCCGAGCACTTCGCTGGTCGCCGTTTGCCGTTCAAGCGAATCCGTTACCTCGCGGTTGCGCTGCTCCAGCTCGCGGCTCTTGTCCTGGATTTCCTGGAAGAGGCGGGCGTTTTCGAAGGCGATGGTCGCCTGGTCTGCGAACGACTGAACCAACGCAATCTCTCGATCCGATAGCGGCCGGCCGGGGCGACCAATGAAAAAGGTACCGATCACCTCTTCCCCGCGCAGCATCGGCACAATCAGATTGACGGTGGTTCCGTCGTCGGCGTGAATCGCGGGAGGCGCACCGGGGAATGCTGCTCGAAATTCCTCGTCGGTACCCGAGAAATAGACCATGCGTCGCTCGCGTACTGCCTGTTCGAGCATTGTTCCGGCAGCGATCGGTGACCATTCCGGCGAGGGCAACGCGAACGGCAAATCCACCCGCGTCTGGGCAATGCGCTCACGTCCACCATCACGTATGCGCACAATCTGCACGTTGTCCGACCCAAGAAGCTTGGCCGCGCTCTGGACCAGCGCCGTTGCCACTCGCTTCAAATCGGCCGGCGCGCTGCTGATGATGCGCAGGACGTCGGCAGTGGTTGTCTGCTGATCCAGTGCCTCGCGCAGCGTGGCGTTGGAGTGCTCCAACTCGGTCGTGCGCACCTGGATCTCCTCGAACAGCCGGGCGTTCTCGATGGCGATCACGGCCTGGTCGGCGAACGTCTCCACCAGCTTGATCTGACGCTCGGTGAACGGCCGCACCTCGGTACGGGACAAGCGGAAGTTGCCGACGACTTCCCCATCGCGCAACAGTGGCACCGCGAGCCATGTGGCATGACGGTACGGCCGGGTTTCCTCGGGCAGTTGATACTCGGGTACGGCGAAAATATCCGGCACATGCACCGTACGCCGTTCCTGCCACATGGTCGTGAGCGGGCTATAGTGGGTTGGGCCGGAATCTTCGGGCAGGGAGTACCGGCTCAGTGCTCCACTCAGGAGGAGTTCACGATACTCATCCGATGCGCCGTACACGGCCTCCGGCCCATGCCCACGCCGGGCGATTCCGCCAAACTCGGCATCGCACAAGCGGGCCGCCGTCTCCACCAGCGTGTTAAGCACGGCCTTGAGGTCGAACGCCGAGCGGCTGATGCCGCGCAGCACATCGCTGATCGCGGTCTGCTGGGTGAGGGCGTCGGTCAGATCGGTGTTGGCCACCTCCAACTCGCGCGATGCATCCTGGATCTCCTGGAACAGCCGCGCATTCTCAATGGCGATCACGGCCTGACCAGCAAAGGTCTCCACCAGGGCGATCTGTGCCGCTGTGTACGGCTCGGCCCAGTCGCGGTTGATGCTGACTGCCCCGATCGCTGCGCCGTCGCGCAGCAGGGGCACGGCGAGCACGGTGATCGCCGTTCTCCCCCGATCACGGTGGAAGGTGTTTCCGGGGTATCGCTGTTCGAACTCTTCGACCGTTCCGGCGAAGTTGACTATGTGCCGTTCCAGAATGGCCGTAGCCGGTGCTCCCAGTTCTGGACCGAGCGGACGAGGACCGGCGGGTGGGTTCCCAGATGTGTTGACAACGCCCGATACCAGGAGCCCGTCCTGCATGAGATGGACCGCGCCACGTGCGGAGTTGCACAGCTTCAGGGACCGTTGCAGGATGGCGCTAAGCACCTCGTCTAGGTCGGCCGGCGAACGGCTGACAATCTCCAGCACCTCGGCGGTAGCCTGCTCACGCTCCAACGCTTCGCGCAGGGTGGTGTTACTGTCCTGCAGCTGCGTGAACAGGCGGGCGTTCTGGATGGCGATAGCGGCTTGGGAAGCGAAGGTTTCCACCAGAGCGACTTCCTCGGCGGTGAAGTCGCGGTCCGGCTCACGCACCACCAGCTGCGCGCCGGTCACCTCGTCACCGTGGAACAGGGGCGCCGCGACCATCGTGCGAGCATAGGTGAATCCGACGCTTGAAATGAATTCTGCCGCTGCAGGATAGCGTTCTCGCATCTGTTCCAGCGTGCCGTGCCAGCGTGCAGTCCGGCCCTCGGCGATTGCCTCACCAATGGGGCCCGTGCTTGCCACAGGCCGCCACACGACCGGGGCATCGGTTGGAGGCGTGATCAGGGGGTTGGCCATCGCCAGCGGTGTCAGCCGGAACTGGTTGCCCACACGCTCGTAGATTGCACTGGTGGCTGCACCGGCGAGCGTGCGGGCCGCCTCGACGATGGCAACGAGCGCAGCCTGCACATCCGTGGGGGCACGGCTGATCGCCTCCAGTACGCCGGAAACAGCCCTCTGTTGGTCCAGCGCCCGCGTCATGCTGGCGTTGCTGTCCTGCAGCTGCGTGAACAGCCGCGCGTTCTCAACCGCGATGGCGGCTTGGCTGGCGAAGGTCTCCAGCATGGTGATCTGCCGCTCGGTGAAGGGCTTCGCCTCGAACCGGCGGATCATGATCGCGCCAAGGGGCCGGCCCTCATGCAGGATCGGCACCGTGAGGGAGGCGCGACTGCCAACACGCATCGCGGCGGTGTAGCTGACCGGATACTCCGCCGCAGCAACGTCCACATTCGGAATATGGACCGTGTGCCGTTCAGTGATGGCGACAGTGAGGTTGGAGCGGCCTCGCGCCAGATTCTCGGTCCAGGACCTTCTCTCGCCCACTGGCCACAGATGTGTAAAGTCACCCACCTGGGCTTCGGTCCACATTGCATCGCCGTCTACACGATAGACCACGGCGTCATTGGCATCACAGATGCGCGCCGCTTGCTCCGCCACGAAATGCAGGACTGCGCGCAGGTCCGCCGGCGAGCTACTGATCACCTCCAGCACTTCGCCGGTGGCTGTCTGCTGTTCAAGCGACTCACGCAACGTGGTGTTGCTCTCTTGAAGCGCGCCGATCAGCCGGGCATTCTCAACGGCAATCACAGCCTGGTCAGCGAAGGTCTCGAGCAGCTCGATCTGGCCGTCGGTAAAGGCGAGCGGTTGACTGCGACTGATGGTGATTGCGCCGATGGCGCGCCCGTCCTTCGTCATGGGCACGGAAACTATAGAGCGCCGGCCGAGCGGCACCAGACTGGCGCGCGCGTTGGGATACGGGTCGCCTTCCGGGCCGGTCAGATCGCCAATCGCGACGGTCCGTCCCTCGCGCAGCGCATGGGCGACGACCATCCCGGCCGTGAGCGGGCGGCGCTGCCCAAAGAAATCGCCGCTGGTTGACGAAACGATCTCATCGCCATCCACCAGCCATATCCCGTTCGCGGCAATGTCTGCTCCGCACAGGCGGGCAGCCCGCTCGGCAATGGCGTCGAACACTAGTGTCAGGTTCGCCGGTGAGGAGCTGATGATCGCCAGCACCTCGCTGGTCGCTGTCTGCCGCTCCAGCGCCTCGCGCAGGCCGGTGTTGGCCGCCTCGAGGGCATACGTCTTGTCCTGAATCTCGCGAAAGAGCCTGGCGTTCTCGATGGCGATTACGGCCTGGTCGGCAAAGGTCTCGAGCAGCGCGATCTGGGCATCGGAAAAGGGTCGCGGCCGGCTGCGTCGCGCCCACACCATGCCGGCCGGCTCGCCATTCTTGAGCAGCGGCACGGAGACAATCGCGCGCAACCCACGCTCGCGCATGAGCTGCGCGGTTCTCGGGTATTCCGCCTCAACGTCCTCGGGCTCACCCCACACATGGCTGGGACGCCGGTCGATCACCGCCCGGCCGTTTGATGACCCGCGGTCCACCGGTGGCGAGACCCAGTCATGCGGTCGCAGCGCCATGCCCTCGTTGATAATGTAATTGGCTCGGGGCTCGCGGAACCGCTCGCCGTCCAACGCCGTGATACCCGCATCGTCTGCCTCGCAGATGCGGCCCGTCGCTTCAGCGATCGCATCAAACACGGGCTGCAGCTCCCCCGGCGACTGGCTGATCACCCGCAGCAGGTTTGAGGTGGCCCGCTCGCGCTCTAACGTCTCGGTCAGATCGCGGTTACGCTGCTCCAGCGCCTCGAACAGGCGGCTGTTCTCGATTGCGATCACGGCCTGTCCGGCGAAGGACTGAATCAGTTCCTGCTCGGCCGCCGTGAACGGCTCCGGCGTCGCGCGCGTCACCACCAGCGCGCCGAACACGTCCTCCCTGGTCACGAGCGGTGTGGCCAGCAGCGCGTTGATGCCCCGCTCCCGCCACATCGCTGCCGTCTCGGGGAACTCCCCAGCGATGGCGTTCGGTCCGCCGCTGAGGTGGATGGTCCGCCGTTCCGTGGCCGCGACGAGCGCCGGGCGGACACGGGCGCCCGTGGCTGTGGGCTGGTCGAGGCGCGCCCCCGTTGGCTCACCATCCCGGTACCCGGCGACGTAAGCGACGGACCCACCACTGAAGTGCTGAATCGCCGCGTTCTGCGCTCCGAGCAGGCGCACTCCGCGCTCACAGATCGCGTCCAGCACCCCTTGGACATTCGCCGGTGACCGGCTGATGATCTCCAGCACTTCGCCGGTGGCCCGTTGGTGCTCCAGCGCCTCGGCCAGATCTCGCGTGCGCTCCTCCAGCCGCTCGGTCAGCCGGGCGTTGCCGATGGCCAGCGCCATCTGCTCGGCGATGCGTTCCACGACCGCGATTTCATCAGCGGTGAACGGCTCGACGACCAACCGGCTGACGTGCACGACGGCGGCCGCCTCACCATCGACCAGCACGGGCGTGGCGATGTGCGAACGCCGCAGCGCCCCGCCCAACTCCCGCTGCCGCGCCAGCCGCATCTGCGTGGCGGGAAACGCCGCGCCCTCCGGTCCGGCCAGGTCAGCGACCGTCACCGTCCGCCGTTCCAGTGCCGCCAGCCCCACCGTCAGATCAGGGGTCAACGGCCACGGCTCCATCACCCAGGCATGAATGCGGTCTATCACCTCTTGCGGTACGGATGGGTCGTTCATATCTATAAAGTCGCCGTGCGGCACGAGCGCCCCGTCACGTACCCAGAGGAAGCCGTGCCGGCCGGAGACTCCAGGCCGGTGGAGCGTCCGCAGCAACTCCAGCAGCAGCCCGCGCAAGCTGCGATCCAGCGGGCTCTCGGTCGCGTTCATCGTCGCCAGCGATAACGCCGTGTCGTGCTCGCGGGCGCGCAAGGCCCCAAGCTCGGCCTCTAGCTCCGCCACCCGCGCCAGCGCCTGCCCATGCTCTGCCGCTGTCACCGTGCTGCGTCGTGCCATCGCTGTGCTCCCCTTGCTTTACCGACAGGTCACCACCGCCAATCGGTCAGACAGCCCGCTGCGCTATCACCGGCCGCCGGCCCGAGCAGACCGTCTGGCTACCATCCGCAGCGGTCTTGTATGCTGACCGTAGTGACGGCAGTGCGCCGCTGGGACAGGAGACGGCGTGATGATGACCGACCTCTTGCGCCGCGCAATGGAACGCGCGCAGTCGCTGCCCGAGATGGAGCAGGATCGGCTGGGCGCCTGGCTGCTCGAGTATCTGCTGGAACACGGCCCAGTCGAGGAGATCGACGCGGACGGTCTGGCCGCGGTCGAGGGCCTCGCCGCGCAGGCGGGCGAGTGCGACGCTGAGGCGCTCCGTCCTCTGCGCGAGGTGGTCGCCGGCTACCGGCGTCACGGCCGCTTCCTGCCCGAATAGCGGTAGCCAGCCGCCCAGAAGCCGGGCCGCACGATGGCCTTCCACTCGACCACCACCGCGGCCTTCCGTAAGCCGCTGGCCGCGCTTCCGCCCGGTATCCAGGCGCAGGCGGCGGCGGCATTCGATCGCTTTGTTGCTGACCCGTTCGACCCGTCGCTCAGCCTCAAGCGCCTGCAAGGAAGCCCGACGCTGTACTCCGTGCGGGTTGGACTGCACTACCGTGCGCTGGCCCGGCGCGACGGCGAGCGCCTCACCTGGTTCTGGATCGGATCGCACGCTGATTACGACCGGTTGACGCGCAGGCCACCATAGCAGCGGCACCCCAGCGACCTGGCCGGCCTGCCCATGCTCTGCCGCTGTCACCGTGCCGCGCTGTGCCATCGATGTGCTCCTCTCGCGTGCGGTTCGCTCGGGTTCGTGTGATAGCATGCCGGGTGTTCAGCCTGATCCGCGACATGCTCGGTCAGTCTAGCGCTCGAAACAGGCGGCGAGCGTCGGTGATACGGCCGAGGGCGGCATCGGTCACGTGGCCGATGTGGTGCGGCAGCGCGGCGCATAGCATCCCGGACATCGCGGATCGTCGCGGCGGCAGGTGCGATCACGGCAGCCGAAGCGCCGGCGCACCACAGCAACAGGGGAGGAAGCAGACATGGCCACGACCCAGAGCATCCTGGCGGAGGCGCCACTGTTCAGCCATCTCTCGGAGCAGGCGCGAGAGGTGATGACGCGCTCAATGCGGGAGCGCACCTTTGCCGCCGGGTCGGACATCGTCACCGAGGGGGAGAGCGGCATCGGCTTCTTCGTGATCCTGGAAGGGACGGCCGCGGCGGTGCACGAAGGCGAGGACGGCGCACGGGCGACGCTCGGCCCAGGCGCAAGCTTCGGTGAGATCGCCTTGCTAGACGGGGGACCACGAACGGCGACGGTGCGGGCAATGACCGACGTGCGCTGCAGCATCCTGACGCGCTGGGACTTCCTGGCCACGCTGCGCGACCAGTCCGATCTGGCGGTGGAACTGCTGAGTGTACTGTCGCGCCGCATCCGCGAGCTAGAGCAGCGCATCAGCAGGCTGGAGGCCGCCGGCGCACGGGGGTAGCGCCGGTCGGAGGAAGCGGTGGCCGAGTGGAGGAACATCGATGGCAACGCGACGGGTGGTGACCATCGCCACCGCTGACGGGGCGCACGCCGAGGAGACGGGGCGGCTGGTGGCCGAGCGGCTGGGCTACCGTCATGTGAACGAGGCGATCATCGAGCGGGCGGCGGCGCTGGCTGGGGTGAGCCCGGCCGAGGTGGCGGCCTTGGAGAAGCCACGGGCGCTGGTAGACCGCATCCTCGGGTCGCTGGCACGCGCCACAATGATTGATCCGACGTTCGGCGTGATAACGCCAGACCTGGAGGGGGATGAAGCTGACCTGCGCCGGATGATCCGCGCCGCCATCGAGGCGGTGGCGGCGGAGGGCGAGGCGGTGATCGTGGCGCATGGCGCGGCGATGCAGTTAGGGGGCCAGCCGGAGGTGCTGCGTGTGTTCGTCACGGCATCGCCCGAGGTGCGCGCCTGCCGCATCGCCCATGCCGCCGGCGGCTCGCTGGAGGCGGCGCGCAAGGCGGTGGAACGCGCCGACCGGGCACGGGCCGGGTACTTCCGCGGCTTCTATCAGCTCGCCAGCGAGCAGCCGCACCATTACGACCTGGTGCTCTCCACCGACGGGCTCACTCCAGAGCAGGCAGCGACGGTGATCGCGGCGGCGGCAGCGGCGTAATGGCGAACAACACCCGCACCCGGCGGCGACACGTAGCCGGGTGCGGGTGCCGCAACGGCTGCGCGGCTAGTCGTCCGCGGCCGGCACTTCGCGGCGGGCCGGCGCGGTGATGCCTTCGTCCGCCAGCCGGGCCAGATCGGCGGCAGTCAGGCCGAGCATGGCGGACAGCACTTCCTCGGTATTGGCGCCCAGCAGCGGCGCCGGCTGCATCACCACCTGCGAGCCGCTCATGTGGAAGGGCGGCGAGACGAACTCGGTGGCGCCGCGCACCGGGTGTTCGACGCTGGTGATTGCCCTGCGGAAGCGCATGTGCGGATCCTCGAACAGCTCCTTGCTGTCCAGTACCGCACCACAGGGGGCGCCTGCCTTGCCGAGGATGTGGAAGATCTCGTACTTGGTGTGCGCCCGCGTCCAGGCGGCGACTTCCTGGTACAGCGCCTCGCGATTGTCGCCACGTACCCGCGGGTTCTCGAAGCGCGGGTCAACCGACAGGTCCGGACGGCCGATAGCGATGCAAAAGTTGTCGTACATGCGCGAGGTGGTGACCATCATGTACACCCAGTCGTTGGGACCACCGGGAGCGCAAGGATAGAGGTTGTACGGCTCCAGCCGGCCGGCGCTGTTGCCCCGCCGGGGAATCGGGTTACCCACCCGCTCCCGCCACGACAGCTGGGTGCGCATGAAGTTAGCGACCGCCTCCTGCATGGAGACCTCGACCATCTGACCCTCACCCGTGCGCTGACACTGGATGTACGCCGCCAGGATTTGCAGCGCCAGCGTCATGCCGGAGGCGGTGTCGCCCATGGTGGCGCCGGGGCGCATCGGCGGCCCGTCAGGCTCGCCCGTCACGGAGAAAGCGCCGCCCATGGCCTGCGCCACCATGTCGAACGACTTGTACGAGGCATAGGGGCCGGTGGTGCCGTAGCCCTTGATCGTGCCGTAGATGATGCGTGGGTTGGCCTCGCGCAGCACGTCATAGCCCAGCCCCAGCTTTTCCATCGTGCCGAGCGTGAAGTTCTCGGTGACGGCGTCGCACTGCTTGACCAGATCCAGGAACAGGCGCCGGCCCTCGGTGGTGCGCAGGTCCAGCGTCACGCTGCGCTTATTGGCGTTGAAGCTGAGAAAGTAGAGCGAGTCGCGCCCCGGCCCTTCGGTGCCGCGGCCGGGGTCGCCCACCCCCGGCTGCTCAACCTTGATCACATCGGCCCCTAGCCACGCCAGCATCTGCGTGCAGGACGTCCCCGCTTCGTACTGCGTCAGGTCCAGGATCCGCAGTCCCTCGAGCGCCGCCATCCCCATCTCCTTTGCCGCTGACCACACCGCCGCTGTTGAGCGCCATTCTAGCCGGATATGCTCCGATTGCGTATCACCGTCCGGAGGGACGGCGCAATGTCCGTACCGGCGGCGGTTGATCCGGCTCTGCCAGCATGTCCGCCACCATGGTGCGCAGGTGCGATGGCAGCTCTTCGGGCGGCAGCCAGCGGTGCGCCTCGTGCTCGGGGCTCAACCGGATCGCTCCCGGCAGCGTCGCACAGCGAAACGCCAGGAAGAGCAGCGGCGTCCCTGCCAGCGTGTACACGCCGCTCAGGCGTTGCACGTCCACCTCCCGGCCTAGCTCCTCCCGGCATTCGCGCCGGACACCCGTCATCGGGTCCTCACCCGGATGGACGGCGCCTCCGGGCGCCAGCCAGCCGCCGGAGTAGCGGGCGCGCAACATGAGGATGCGTCCCTCGGTATCGGGGATCAGTGCCACGCCAACGACGATCTGGCGCGGCGTGGCACGGTGAATCGCCCACTGCTTCCAGCGCCACGGCACCGGCGTATAGCGGATGCCCCACATCAGGGCATAGTGAGCGGCTGCACGCGGCGTCATGCCGGCCATGGTAGCAGGCGGCTACAGATGCTACGGCTCCTGCACGATCTCGAACTGCACCTCGAGTGTCACGCTGATCACCTGGTCACCGCCGGTGATCGGCGCCGCGGCGAAGGCGGCCGGAGCAGGGGACGGCGTCGCTGCCCGCGCAGTGGGTGCGGTGGCCGATGTCTCTGACACCTGCACCACCCCGCCCAGGCGGAAGCCCAGCCGCGCCGCAATCCGCTCCGCCTTCTGGCGGGCGTCGCGGGCGGCGGCATCGCGCGCCTGCTCGATCAGCGTGTCGACGTTCTCAACGGCGAAGGAGATGCCGCGCACCTCACCGGCCTCTTCCAGCGTGGCGACGGCATCGCTGACATCGCGGCCCAGGCGGGGGAAATCCCGCAGGCGGATGCTGAGGAAGTGTTGGGCGCGCCAGCCAACGAAGACAGCCGCCGGCTGGCTGCCGTCCGGCGCCCGTGGCGGTGTGCGGAACTCACGGGTGAGGCCGATGTCACTGGTGATGGTGTCCCGCTCGGCCACGCCGTTGGCGCGCATCCGGGCGGTGAGGGCAGCGATCAGACTCTCCACCCGGTCGAAGGCTTCGTCCGGCCGGTCGCGCAGCACCGTGGCGCCGATGGCGAGGACGGCCACATCCGGCGGTGCAGCGATCCGCCCCTGGCCAGTGACGCGCACCACGCGCGGCTGGGGTTGCTGCGCGGAGACCCCGCCGGCGAAACTGCCTGCCGCCACGAGCGCCAGCGCTACACCAACACCAAACCGCGATCGCAGCCTCATCCTCGTCTCCCTGTCAGCCTTTATGCTGTTCTTCACCGAGCGCCGTGTAGGTGGCCGAACCCACGATCTGCAGCCCGTCAAACATGCGGCCGCGCTCTCCCAGGCTGTTCGATGTCTCTACCAGCGTCTTCATGAACGCGCGGGTGTCGTCCGTATCAAGCTCATACATCGCCAGGTACTGGGCAACCTCCGGCTCGCGGCCGCGGGCCTGCAGGGCGGGGGCAGGCCCGGCCAGCCGCAGGCGCCGTGCGGAGATGATACCGGGCACCTCCGTCAGCAGGTCCGGCAGGTGTACCGTGTCGTACCAGGCGTTGAACTCATCCTCTCGTCCCGCCGGACAGTTGGTGTAAACCAGCAACGTTGCCTTAGACACCTCACCGCTCCTCTCGGTCATTCACCCGATACCGCCGCGCCGGCAGTCTACCCGCCGCCCACCCCTCCGGCAAGCAGATGGTCAGTCTACAACTGCCAGCACCGGGACCAGCATCACCAGAACCGAGAGCCAGGGCAGCACCGCCGCCATCCCCACTCGGCCGAGGCCACCGCCCGCCCGCACCAGTACGAGACCGGCCAGTGGCAGCTGCGCCGCAACGAAGGCCAGGACGTCAATGGTCGAGACCGGCCCGTTGTACTGCTGCGGGTACACCCAGCGCCACAGCAGTACCCCCACCGCCAAGGTAAGCGCCGTCAGCAGCAGTGACTCACGGTTCGGCAAATGCAGCACCGCCAGCCCACCCAGCACCGGCACGACGGTGATCAGCACCACGGTCAACATCGTGCCATCCGGTTCGCCGAACTCGCCCCACAGCGCCGACGCCACACAGCCGAGCGTGGCCAGCAACAGGGCCGCACCCGCCCACAATGCCACTCGCCTCACTTGTGTGACCGGCAGGACGAGGCCAGCCAGCGCGGGCCCCGGCGCCAGCACCAGTAATGGATAGGGGTCTTCCAGCCGCCCGGTGGTCAGCATCCACAGAACGATGAACACCCCCGCCAGCCATAACACCCCCGCGGCCGCCAGCGGACCAAGCATCCCGGCGCTGAACACCGTCGCCGGTGGCGGCGGTACCGGCGCGCCGGCAACGACGGTCTCACTGCTGGTGAACGACGGTCGAGGGCCGGCGCCGTGGGGCGGGGCCGCCGCTGCAGGGGCAGCGATGGTCTCAGGGCTGGTTGACGGTGGAGGCGGCGGCAGGCGGCCATCTCTGGCCGGCCGGTCCCAGGCAGACTGCGTACCACCGGCAGGAGCGGGAGCCACCGGTGCGGCCGGCCGGGCAGCGGCAACGGGCGCCGGTGATGGCGCGGAGCGCGCTGGCGGCACTTCTTCCGGCGCAGGCGCATGGGAGACGGTGGCCACCGTACGCAACGCCGCTGCTACTGCGCCCGCACTCTTTGGCCGGCGGGTGGGATCCTTGGCCAGGGCCTCATCGATTACGGCATACACCACCGGCGGCAGTCCCGGCCGCATCTCCCACAACGGAGGCGGCGGCTCGTACACGTGCTTGTGTAGCAGTTCAGCGGTCTGGCCGACAAACGGCGGCCGGCCGGCCAGCATCTGGTAGATCACCACGCCGAGCGAGTAGATGTCGCTGCTCTGCCCCACGGTCTGGCCACGGATTTGCTCGGGAGATGCAGACTCGGGAGACAGCATCACGATGCTCTTGGAGGTCAGCGCCGGGCCGTCCAGCACCCGCGCGATGCCAAGGTCCATCAGCACCGTCCGGCGGGACGAAGTGAGCATGACATTGGCGGCCTTGACGTCGCGGTGCACCAGGCCGGCGGCGTGGAGCGTGTCGAGTGCGGCGGCCAGCGGCGCGGCAACCGACAGTACTTCCGGTAGGTCCAGGCGCGCGCCGCCGGCCAGCCGTTGTTCCAGCGTGATCCCGTCCAGCAGCTCCATCACGAAGAACGGCCGGTCCGGCGTGTCGCCAACGTCGTAGACGGTGACAATGTGCTCATGGCGCAGGGATGCCAGCGCCTGCGCCTCCAGCACGAACCGGCGGCGCACGTCTGCATCTTCTGCCCAGTCGATGGACAACGCTTTCAGCGCCACCTCGCGCTTGAGCAGCGGATCCCAGCCACGAAACACAGTGGCGAAGCCGCCGCGGCCAAGGCGATCGCGCACTTCGTACCGTCCCAGCGTAGACATGGCGCACCTCCTTTGCCGGCGCTAGCGTACACCGCGCGGCTTACCCAGCCGCCAGCCCTGGGTCAGTTGCAGTGCCACCGCTGGATGGGCACGGCTGCGCGGTTTGTACGGCCGGGTACCAGCGCCTGCCGCCCGCCGCTCGCCGATCCATTTGCCGAGCTGCCACGCCCACAAGAAAGAGCCGGGCACGCCGGCCACCATCCCGGCCAGCATTCCAAGTCCCGACCCACTGGAGGCAGCGACCAGCAGGAGGAAGATCGGCCCGCCCAGCAGGATGCCCGCCCACAACCCGGCGCGTTCCCAGCGATACGCCGCTTTGTGCCCGCCCATGCAGGTGGGGCAACGAGGGACGGACACGGTACCACTACGCCACTCGATGCGGGTGCGGTAACCAGACCCCGTCAGCCCGGCAAAGCTGCGCTTGGCATCGGCATACATCAGCACCTCGCCGACACTGCGCTGCTCGGCCGGACGGCGGTCGCAGTACCAGCAGGATGGAGAGTCCGGCGCGGGCGCCGGCTGGGTCATACCGGCCGGATCGCCGCAGGCACGACAAAACCGGCTACCCACCGGGTTCTCGGTGCCACAGCGGCCGCAGGTGGTTGCCACTTGCTGCGTCATCGCATTCCCTCCTTACACTGCTTTCCTGCCAGCAGGTTCAGGATGCAGCGTTAAGCAGTGGATCACCATCGACAACGGATGGCGGCACGATTGAAGGTGGCTCGCAATACTCTCAGCCGGAGCGCGGGCAGGTGCGCAGCCGGTAGCCCAGCCCGCGCTCCGTCTCCAGCAATCGCGGGACGTTGGGGTCGATCTCTATCTTGCGACGCAGGCCCCACACCAGGTGCGCCACTTCGTCCTGCGTGTGCATTGCCTCGTCGCCCCACACGCCGGTGATCAGTTCCTCATATGAGCACAGGACGGGGATACCGCCGTTGGCCTGATTGCGCTGTGCCATGTACCGGATCAGCTTGTGCTCCTGGGGCCGCAATCCCGTGATCTCCCCACGCAGCGCGCCTTCGATGCGATACAACCGAGCCTGGAGCCAGTCGTATTCCAGACAGGGCACCCGGGTGATCACAGAGACGGGTCGGGTCTTGGCTGGATCGCGAAAGGTGAGCATCCAGTACTGCACATCACCATTCTCACCCAGGGCGGCCAGGACACACACGGCGTCGCCGTCGCTGAGCGCCATGCGCCCTTGCACCTGCTCCATGCCGCCGTCCTTGCCACGGCGCAGGAAGGTACCGTTGACGCTGCCGTTATCGACCACCCACCAGCCACCACCGTCCCGCTCGACGTAGCAATGTGTTTGGCGGGTGACCAGGTGTTGCGGGTCCGGACCGAGGGCGATGTCGTTCGCCTCCGGCAACCGCCCGGCGGTGATGCGGTCACGGTCAAGCTGTACCGAGCTGATCGGTCCGTCGGGGCCGGATACATCCAGCCAGGGGTTCGGTTGCTGCATGGATACGCGCTCGCGCTATGCCTGCCAAAACGATGCAGAACGTGGAGAGTATACGGCAGCGCGGGCTTCCAGGGAGATGCTGGGAAACACAAAGGACCCCTCCCTTTGTCCGGGAGGGGTCGCATGCATGCGGAGGGTTGCTGTGGTTTAGGCGCCGGCGCGATGCGGCGTACCGCAGGTGGGGCAGAAGCGGGCGCCGTTACGAATCGTGCCACCGCAACTGGCGCAGAAGGTGCCGGAGTGGGTGGCCGGAGCCGCGACAGCCGGGGCCCGGTTCTTGCTGGTCAGCTTGCGGCCGGCGGCAGCCATGATGCCCAGTGCACCAGCAAAGAGGCTGATGGCACCGACCGGAATCACCATACTGTTGATGCCGCTGGCTTCGCCCTTCGGGGAGACGATGGCGCCGCCGTTACCAGGAGTCACTGGCGCCGGAGCGGCCGGAGCCGGAGTGGCAGGCGCCGGGGCCGGCGTGGGGCTGGGCTTCACTTCCTTGCCGTTCGCAATCGCCTCACGCGCCAGCTGGATGAAGCGCTGCGCCTCGGCGTGATTCGGGAACAGCTGACGAACCTCCTCGAACTTGGCGATCGCCGGGGTGTACTTGCCGCTCCAGTACAGGTCGAGCCCCTCACGGAAGGCCCTGTCCACCGGGCCATCTTCGTTAGTGGTACCGGCCTGGCGCACGAACTCCATCACCGTATTGGACGCAACGGCGAAGCTGATGCCCGCCACCTGCTGGCTGCCGTTGGTCGCGACGAAGGTCGCCATGCCCACGACTTCACCCTTCATGTTCATCACGGGGCCGCCGGAGTTACCGCTCGTGAGGGCGTTCGTGATCTGTAGGATGGGTGAACCGTCTTTCGCCGTCTTGCGCGCTGAGACGCGGCCGTCGGTGAAGGTCGCCTCCAACGACGACTCTGACGCGAGCACGCGGGAGTTGGCCGCGCCGGGATAGCCCGCCGCCAGCAGCGTTTCCTGCAGCCGCACGTCGTCGGAATCGGCGAACTTCAGCACCGGCGCGTTACGGGTTTCCACCTTGAGCACGCTCACGTCTTTGCCTTCGCCCGCCGGTGCGCCGTAGGTCTTGATCTCAAACGGAAGGTCCGTGCCGTTGGGCAACCGCACGAAGCTGATAGTCGAGAACGAGGTACGGACTGAGCCCTGACGGGCGTTGTTGATCAGGTTGCGCGCCTGTTCATTAGTCAGCGTGCGCGTGTCGATGCCATTGTCCTTAGCCAGCTCGATGACGAAGTCGAGGAAGGCGTCTTCTTCGCACGTGGCTGGGTCCTTCGAGTACTCGACCACGTGGGCATTGGTGGCGATATAGCCATTGGGATTGACGAAGAAGCCGGAACCCGCGCCGTAGGACAGTTCCTCATACACTTTGCCGGTCTTGACCCACCGGTAGTTGGCACGACAACCACTGAATACCCGCACCACAGCCGGCTTGGCCTGGGTAGCGATCCGCTCGCTGGTGTCGGCGCCGGGGGCCGCCTGACCAAAGGCTATGCCCGAGCCGGTGGCCAGCGCCATCCCCGCCACCACTGCGCCAAGTCCTACCGTCTTCAGCACCTTGTTCATGGTTGGCCTCCTTGTGGTCCCGGCGGCCCGCAGGCCGCGGCTGCCTTACATGCAGGAGTATGCCGGGACACCCAGAGGCCAACCATTGCGTGGAGATTGAAGGCGGATGTGACGGGATGTGAGAAGCATGACAGGCAGCAGTGCGGCCCGCCTCACCTGAAGCGGACCGCACCACCCAACAGCCCTGGGACGCAATCAGCCGGCGACGCGGTACAACTCGCGCGTGCCGGAATCGACCAGCCCCTGCCACGAGCCGAACCACTGCTGGAACTCAGCGTCATCGTACATCTCACGCTCCTGCGCCTCGGCCTCCGCCAGATGGGCGCTGTCACGATAGGTCTGCTCGATGACCACCGTGAACATCGGACCGGCGTAGTCGGTGAGAATCCGCACGTCGATGTCGAAGCGGGAAGCGAACTTCTCCTTCATCTCCGCGAACGCCGCGACCACGCTGTCGCCCTGACCGAACTTCGCCTTGAACACCAGCCGCTCAACGATCATCGCTGTTCCTCTCTTTCACCAGGTGCATCGCCATATCGCTCCGACCACCACCTACGGCAGCAGCCGGTAGAACCGAAACAGAGGAGACTCGACCGGCTCAACCTCTACCCGAGCGAAGCCGGCTTCCGCCGCCAGCCGGCGGACGGTCTCGGGCCGCAGCACCGTGCCCAGCGCCTCCGAGTTGTCCTCGGCCATGCTGGCCGGCAGGCACATCAGCGTGCTGATCGCGTACATAAACCTGTCCAGCTCATCGGTCTGGCCAAGAAACTGATCGTGCACACGCTCATCGACCACCAGCACGCTGCCGCCGGGCGCCAGGGCGCGACGCAAGGCATGCAACACATCCGTCGGACGGGACATGTCATGCAGCGCCTCGAAAATCGTGATCAGGTCATAACCCGCCGGATGCAGGCCGGCCGCATCACGCTGCTCAAAGCTGGTGCGGAACGCGACTCCGCTGTCAGCCGCATTCGTCTGTGCGAGCAGCACGGACTCCTCATCGCTGTCGAAGCCCTCAACCTGCACCTTGGGGTACGCACGCGCCATGGCGATGCTGGACCAGCCAGCGCCACAGCCGATGTCAGCGATGCGGGCGGGGGGGTCGGCCTGCAGCCGCGCATGCAGCTCGGGCATCGCCGGGAACCATGACGTTCCCAGTTCACTCAGGAACAATGGCCGGTTCGTGACAGCCTGTCCCTCGCGGGCGTCGGCGCCGTACGCGGACCACGGCACACCGCCGCCCGTGCGGTAGGCGCTGAGCAGCTCCGGCAACACCCCGGCCACGCTACCAACCAGACGCGCCAGACCGGCGAGGTAGCTGGTGCTATCCGGGTTGACCAGCACCTCGGCATGACCGCCTGGCAGCCGGAACCGGCGCTCCTCCGCAGAGAGGCCAGCATCCTCGACAGTCACGACACCAGCGCTGGCCTGCTGCTCCAGCCACTCACGGGCGTAGCGGCGGTCAATGCCCGCCCGCCGGCCAAGTTCGGCGGGTGTGATGCGGTCTCCGGCGCTGAGAGCGCGATACAGCCCCAACCGTTCGCCGAGATAGACATTCAACATCTCGGCCGTGCGCTGCGCCGATTCAAAGAGATGTCCGGCCAGTGCATCCCGGCGGGCGCCTTCTTCCTCGCTGATAGCCGGCTGTGCAGTGATCATCCGTCCCGTCCTCTCTCCTGCCTCGCTGAATACCGACAGGGGTAGTACAGCGCGTCCGAGCAGCGCTGGAATCGGAAGGAGTTCCCGACTTGAGCGGAGGAAATGGCGTGCGGGCTCTGGGAAGGAGTACCTATCCCAGCCCATGCCGGATGGCGAACGTGGCTGCTGCGACACGGTTATCACAGCCGGTCTTGGTGAAGATACTGGTGAGGTGGTTGGCGACGGTCTTCTCGCTCAGATACAGGGCCCGCGCGATACGGCGGTTGCTGAGGCCGCCCACCACCAGCCGCAGCACCTCCGCCTCACGTTCGGAGAGACCGCACGGTAGTGCGGGCCGGCGGGCGACCGGCAGCTGTCGCCGAAGCTCTGCCGCCTCGCGCGCCATGCCGGTGCGCTCGAAGATGGCGAGCGCCTCCTGCTCCAGACGCTCGGCGCCGGGCCGTCCGCGGCGGCGTTCGTACGCGGCTCGACGAACTAGCGTTCGCCCCAATTCTGGCAGCAGCCCTTGTGATCGGGCATGGGTCTCGCCCCTGACCAGGTACTCGTGTGCGGCGTCGAGATCACCGAGCAGCAATGCGACGCCGGCCAGGGTATATGTCACCGTCATCCAGGGCAGGTAGCCATCGAACGGCTGGATGTACGGCAGGATACGGGCAGCGAGGGCCGGATCCCCGAGTAGGATCGCCAGCTCGCCGAGGGCGGTGGCGCCCTCCATCACCTGCATCGCGCCCGGCACGAAGCCGGCGATCAGCGTCTCCAGCTCACTGACTAACGCCCGCGCTTCGGAGTGCCTGCCAAGCCGGGTGTACATCTGGGCAAGGGGCCCCAGAAACCACACCTCCGCGCCGGATGCCAGCTCACGTAGGATAGCGACGCCTTCCTCAAGTGCCGCCAGCGCCGCCGCATCATCACCGCGCTCGAACCAGAGCATGCTGGCGGTGACAAGGTAGAACGAGCGCGGCTCAGGGCTGTCCAGGTGCTGAACATGCTGCTGCGCCTCGCCTAGCAACCGCTCCGCCTCGTCAAACGCGCCGAGGAGAACCGCACACTGAGCCAGCCAGGAGTGAATATGGCGCATCTCGAATGGATCGCGCGTCCGGCGAGCGTGGTCCAGCCGCCGGAGTGTGTAGGCCTGCGACGCGCGGACATCGGCACGCCAGCTCGACGCCACTGCCAGCGCGGCGCAACACTCCGCCGCCTCAACAGCATCGCCCGCGGTTTCAGCCATCGCCAGAGCGGAGCGCACCAACGCCAATCCCGCGTCCATCTCACCACGTCGCAGGCGCAAATTCCCGGCAATTCGTGCAGCAGGCGCTTCGAGCTTCGGATCCCCCAGAGTGCGAGCGAGTGTCAGGGCCAGCTCTGCGCCGGCCTGGCCCTGCTCGGCCTGGTGCATCCCCAGTGCCAGCAGCCCGGCGCGGTCGACCAGCACCCGGCAGCGTTGGGCCGGCGCGCCATCGCGGAGGAGGTGCAGCGCACGGTCGAACGCCTCCAGGGCGGTGACATGTTGCTCCGCGCGCCAAGCGGCCCGCCCTGCCTCTGCCGCCGCCAGCGCTGCCTGCTCATACCCGGCATTTTGCTCTTCCCAGGCACTCGCGGCACGGTACGCTGCCGCCGCGCGGTCGTAATGCCCGGCCAGCATCAGCGCTTCGCCTTGACCGGTGAGCAGCCGGCCCCGCCGTGGATGATCTGTGCCACCCCAGCTGAGCGCGTTCGCGAACTGAGCTTCCGCCTCGCCGCCGGCGAAGGCTGCCAGCGCGGCCCGACCCGCTGCTTCGGCATGGAACACCGCCCGCTCGACCCCAGCGGCGCCCGCACGGGCATAATGAAAGGCGAGGTCCGCTGACCGGCGGGGACTGGGGTCACTGTGAGCCTCGATCGCGGCGCCGATGGCAGCATGCAGGCGCACCCGCACCGTGGTGGGGATTTCGGCATACAGCGCCTCGCGCACGCGGTCATGCTCAAACCGGAACCGGCCGGGCGCCTCCTCTCGCAGCAGCCGAGCGCGAATCGCCATGTGCAGTGATGCGTCTGCCGGCTCCGGCGCAATGCTTGCCACGGTGGCCAGCACATTCAGATCAAAGGACCGGCCCATCACTGCGGCGGCGTGCAGCAGATCCACCAGCGTGGCGGGCAGCCGGGCCAAGCGCTGGCGCACGGCAGCGGCAATGGTAGGCGGCAGCGACAAACCCGCACCAGCGGGCGCCGTCAACTGCCACTCCCCGTCAACCATCGCCGCCTCGCCGGACTCCACCCACCCGCGCAGCAACTCCTCGGTGAAGAACGGATTGCCCTCTCCCTGGGCGAACAGTGTCGCCGAGAGCGAGTCGCCGGGGCGTGCGCCCAGCAGCCCTTGGGAGAGTGCGGCGATTGAGGCGGCGTCCAGCGGCCCCACCGCGACCGACGTCAGGACACGCTGCCGCACCAGTTCGGCAAACGTCCGCTCAAAGGATGGGTTCTCGGCAGCGTCGCCATCGCGATAGGCGCCTGCCACCAGCATGGCGGTTCGCTGTCCGCGCCTGAGCAGGAAGCACAGCAGGTCCAGCGTGGCGGCGTCGGCCCAGTGCAAGTCGTCCAGAACCAGCAGCACCGGCGCCGGGCCGGCGATGGCGGACAAGAAGACGCCGACGGCATCGAACAGCCGCAGCCGGGATTGCTCTGGTGGCAACGCATACGCCGGGGCAAGGTCACCCAGCCGCCAGGTCAACTCCGGCAGGATGGCAGCGAGAATCGCGGCGTCGGGACCGGCCACGTCGCGGAGCTGCTCGACCGGAGCGCGCCGGACATGGCTGCCCAGTGCCTCCAAAAACGGCAGATAAGGCGGCATGCCCTCGGCCGCCGAGGCGCCGCCGCGCAGCACCGTCCAGCTACGGGCGGAAGCTCGCCGTACCGCTTCCTCTAAGAGCCGGCTCTTGCCGATGCCGGGATCTCCCGCAAACAGCAACGCGCCCGCGCGCCCCGCAGCAGCGCGGTCCAACGCCGCATCCAGCAGGCCAAGCTCCCGCTGCCGGCCGGGGAGGACGTCCTCTGCCATCGTTGCGTCTGTTCCCCTTCGCCACTTCCCCTGGCATCCGCATCATACGCAATGCGATGGTCCAATGGAGCATATCGCTACCTACACGGACCACGTTTCCTGCCGCCAGGCCATATCCCAAAACAGGTACTCGTAGCGGGAACTGATGAGAAAGATGGATTCCAGGCGCGCCTGCTCATCGGTGGGCAGCGTAGCGGCATGGTGGTCCAGCCGTTCGCGCAGCCAGGCGCCGGCCTGCTCGAACTCGGGCGCAGCGTAGGCGGCAACCCAATCAGCGTACGGGTGCTCCGGGCCGGGCAGACCGCCGAGCGTTTGCTCGAAATGCTTCCCCACTTCGCTGTAGATCCAGGCGCAAGGCAGGATGGAGGTGATCAGCGCGGCCAGACTGTCTGTAGCGGCAATGTGGAGCAGATGGCGGGTATAGGCGTAGTTGGTGGGTGACATCGGCAGGCAGCGCATCGCCAGCGGGCTCAGCCCAAAGGCTGCGCCGTAACGCTCGTGCAGCGCCTGTTCTACCGCCAAGGTGTTCTGTAGTAGTTCGCCAAACCGTCGCATCTCCGCCGGGTCCGCCGTCTTCGTCACCGCAAAGGCAAACGTCTTGGTCAACTCGTCGAGGAAGCGGGCATCCTGTGTGATGTAGAACCGGAACACCTCGCGTGACAACGAGCCGTCACCCAGTGCCCGCACGAACGGATGCGCCAGCTGCGCCTGCCAGATGGGGAGCGCGGCAGCTCGCAGCCGCTCGCAAAAGACGGTGCTGATAGCGGTCATCCGCGCTACCTCCCGCGGCTCACTTAGGCAGATAGTCGTTGCTGAACATCGCCTTGTAGTCGAGGTCACCCTTGACCGGTTTGCCTTCTCCGTCAACAAGCTTCCCCGAGGTAATCATGAACTTGGGGTAGTCGGTCCACACTTGCAGGCTTTGCTCACCCCAGCGTGCCACACCTTCCTTGTACTTGGGCGCCAGGAAGCGGGCCGATTCCTTCACCAGTGCGGCATCGGGAAACGTGCCGGGTGGGTTCGCGGCGATCAGCGTGTCGGCGGCGTCGTCCGGATTGGCGATGGCATGGTCGTACCCGCGGGCCGTGGCTTTCATAAACTTGCGCGCCACATCCGCTCGATCCTTGAGGAACTTCTCGTTAGATATGATCACCGGGGTGTAGTAGTCCGGCACACAGTAGCGGGTGGGTGACATCGCGTTGAGGGCGACATTCTGGCGCGAGGCAACTAGCCCCTCCCAGCCCATGAAGATCCAGACAAAGTCCGCCTGCTTGGCTTGCAGCGCCTCGAAGCCGAAGGTATTGGCAGTCACCGACTCGAACTTCCCCTGGCCGCCGTCGCACTGAATCATCGCCGAGATCACCGGCTCCTCGAACGGCATGCCGAACCCGGCATAGCGTTTGCCGCTCAGTTGCGCGGGCCGCTCGATGCCGGAGCTCTTGAGCGCCACCAGTGCCGATGAGTTCTTCTGGATCACCGCCGCCACGGACACCACCGGCCGCTTGGCGGCGCGTGCCATGGCGACCGCCTCTTCAAAGGAGAAGCCGAAGTCAGCCTTACCCGCCGCTACCTGCACATCCGGCGTTGCACCTTCGGCATACGGCAGGATGGTTACGTCAAGCCCCTCGGCCTCGTACCAGCCCTTTTGCTTAGCCACAAACACGCCGGTGTGATTGGTGTTGGGCAGCCAGTCCAGGGCAATCGTGACTTTGGTCTTGCCGCCGCCACTGCTGTTGTCATCACCACAGGCAGTCAGCAATAGCAGCGGTAGCAGCGCGGCCAGAACCAGGCGGGAGCTACGCATCGGGCTTCTCCTTGCGGTTATGTCGATGACTCCGGAGCATGGTGATCGCCTGCGGTTCGCGCCCACGGGATGAGCAACCGTTCGAGGAGAACGGCCAGCCCATACAGCGCCAGGCTGAGACCGGCGGTGACGCCGATCATGGCAAACACCAGGTCAGTACGGTACGAGTTCTTTGCCGTTTGCAGCAGGATGCCGAGCCCGCGCGAAGCGCCGACGTATTCGCCGAACACAGCGCCGATGACGCTGTAGGTGATGGCGATCTTGGCACCGGTGAAGAAAGCCGGCAGTGCGACCGGCACGCGCACCAGCACAAACCGTTGCCAGCGCGATGCGCCAAAAGTGCGGTACAGCCGCGTCAGTTCCGGCTCGGTTGACGCCAGGCCGTGCGCCGCCGCAACCACCATCGGGAAGAAGCACACCAGCGCCACCACCAGCACCTTGGGCAGCGTGCCATAGCCGAACCACAGCACCAGCAGCGGCGCAATGGCGATGATCGGCACCGTCTGAGAAACGATCAGCAGCGGGAACAGCGCCCGCCGCGCCGGCAGAAAGAAGTCAATCGCCGCTGCGCAGATCACGGCCACCACCACCGCCAGCACAAAGCCGGCTGCGGTCTCCAGCATCGTTTGGCGGGCGTGGTACCACAGCACTTCGCGCGCATCAATACTGGCGCGCAGCACACGCCATGGACCGGGCAGGATCGTGGGGGAGACCGCTGTAGCTCGGACGTAGCCTTCCCAGGCCACCAGCAGCACCGTGGTCAGCAGCGCCGGGGGCAGCAGCCGGCGGACAGCGGCGCTCATCGCGGTCCTCCCGGCCGGTCTTCGCCAGCGCCGAGTGCATCCAGCAGGTGCAGCTTGAGCCGGCCGAACTCCGGAGTGGCAGTGACGCCACGGCCACGCGGCCGGGCAAACGGTGACACCAGCCGTTCGACGATCCGCCCCGGCCGGGCGGACAGCACCAGCACCTCATCCGCCAGCAGCAGCGCCTCTTCAACATCGTGGGTAACGAGCAGTCCGGCGCGGTTCAACCGCGGCCAGGTGTCCAGCAGCCAGTCCTGCATCTGGGCACGGGTGAGGGCATCGAGCGCGCCGAACGGCTCATCGAGCAGGATCAGGTCGCCGCCGGCCAGCACCGTCCGCGCCAGCGCCACCCGCTGCCGCATGCCGCCGGACAGCTCATGCGGGCGGGCACGCTCGAATCCTGCCAGCCCGAACTCGGCGAACAGCGCCGCGGCCCGCCGCCGCGCCTCGCGCTTCGCCACACCCTGCACCTCGAGCGCGACGGTGGCATTGCCGAGCGCATCGCGCCATGGGTGAAGCAGGTCCCGCTGGGGCATGAATCCAGACCGGCCCAGCCGGGCGGTATTGCCGTTGAGGCGGACGGCGCCGGCATCCGGCTCCTCCAGCCCCGCGATCAGGTTGAGCAACGTGCTCTTGCCCGAGCCGGAAGGACCCGCCAGGGCGATGAAGCCGCCCCGCTCCAGGGTCAGCGTGACCGACTCCAGCACCGCCAGCCGCCGGCGACCGAGGCGATAGCCATGGGAAACCGCATCCACCTGGAGGAGTGGAACATCCTGCGCCACAGGCGCATCACTGCGTGTGGGTTGTACGAGCGTCACGATCTGCTGCCGAACGCGCGGGGCAACGAAAAGCCACCGTCCGGGGTGGATCGGTGGTTCGTACGGCGGCGCTGGCCTTTGGTCCCTGCGCCGGCATTACCCGGGTCAGGTTCAAACGGTCGGCGGCGTACGGCCACCCTCTCAGCCCGGCTTCCCGAGCTCCCGTGTCAATCTTTGGTTGTCGTCACGACGTTACGCCGTCGGAGCAGCGCCGTCAAGGAGCGCCGGAGCGATTGGACGGCGCAGCAGATAGACCATCGGCAACAGCAGCAGCGCCCCAACCAGATACGCCCCCAGCACATCCGTGGGCCAGTGCGCCCCGAGCACCACGCGGCCGGTACCCATGAGCACGATCCAGCCCAGGCAGAGCGCCTGGCCGGTCCGGCGTAGGACCACCGGCAGCCGGGTGCGTTCCAGCGCGAAGAACAGGAAACCGAACACCAGTGTCGCTCCCAACGTATGACCGGAGGGGAAGCTGTAACTGCTGATCTCCTGCCAGACATCGACGGTGCCGGCAGCCGGTCGCGCTCGCTCGACCAGCAGCTTGATCAGCGATCCGGCGTCCTGCAAAGTGGCGGTGAAGGCCAGCCACACCGCCATCCGTGTGCTTCCGGCTAGCAGCAGCAGCAGCGCAAGCACGGCCACCAACCCCACCCATGGCAGCCCGTGACCGGCCACGGCCAGCAGAGCAGAGGCGTCGCGCAGCCATGGCACGCCTGCTTCCTGCAGTGACCGCATCAACGCGATCTCCCAGTGCGCGCCGTCCACGCGCCAGGCATACACCGTCAGCACCAGCAACAGCACCGCCAGCACCGCGCCGAGGGCGGTGTATCGCCAGCGGCGGGAGGTCCATCCACTCATAGCGCTATCGTACTGAGCGGATCGCGACGGTGCTATCCCAGGTGTGTCACACACCAGGGTGCGGGGCCGCCGCCGTGCCCGGCACGGTCATGGCGCTGGAGGCGCCCTCGCTGGGAGGATACGCGATGGCGCTGGGAGCAGCAGCGGGACGGCGGGCGATCCACCGGCGCAGGCCGCTACGCTCGTACAGCCGCCATGGCGCCTTCTGCATGGTCGCATCGACCGTGGCGCGCAGCAGTAAACGGTTCGCGCGCACCGGCCGCGCCGCCAGATAGGCGAAGCCACCGAACCCCGGCACTGCCCCGATCAGCATCACTGCGGGTGAGTGCAGGCGCAGCGCCCCGAGCCACGCCCGCCGGTCGCAACGCCGCACCAGCAGCCGTGCCGTTGCCACCGTGAGCGCCCCCATCGTCCAGCCGGCCCGGGCGATACTACCGAACGGGAAGCGCAGCACGATGCTGATCGCCAGGTGGGCGCCAAGGTGGGGCAGCACCGCCTGAAACTCCGGCGTCGCCATCTGTGCCCGCATCCCCGCCGCCTCTGCAGGGCTGACGCGGCCCTCGAACTGCCACACGTCCACGGTCTGCGCCAGCCATGCCTGGGCCCGCTCGCGGCCGCCCGCCAGCCGTGCCCGCCACGACCGCACCGCAACGGCGACGCCGGCGGCGCGGAGCAGCCGTCCCCACAGCCGGGGCTCACCCCGCTGCCAGCCCGTTTGCGCCTGCTCCGCCAGCGTCAGCGTCTCCAGCAGCTCGGCGTGGGCGGCGGGGCCGAGCGCCGTTCGCAGTGCTTCGTCGTTCGCCGCAACGTACGCATAGGTGATGTCAAAGAAGACGTCATCGAACATCGGCGCCGCGCCGCGCCGCAGCGCCCGCCGCCACGTCCGCCACGATGCCACAGGCGCCACGAGGCCAGATTCCAGGTCGACGATCAGGTACCGGCCGTCCGCCGTCTCCAGCACGTTATCTACGGCGCGGGGCTGGCGCGGGTCGATCTGCCAGGTAGGCAGCCCGGCCTGTTCGAAGCGGTCGCGCAGGCCGCGCAGCCACGCGCGGGCCACGGCACGTTCATGCGGTGCGTGGCCGTGGATCCGCTCGCTCACCACACCGTAACCATCACCGCGCCGCTCGATGGCCACCACCCGCGCCACCCGTTCATCGCCGTACCAAAAGCGGGTGAGCAGCGCCGCCAGGTTGCGCCGGTGGCGTGCTGCCTCCAGCGCAGTGCGATTACGGAGATACGGAAACTCCGCCTGGAAGGCCAGCCAGTACAGCAGGCGCGGCAGCAGCCCCGGCGCGTACACCTTCGTGACCGTCACGGCGTCGAACTCGACTAGGCTGGTGAGCGCGTGAGCATGGGGACGGGACTCATCATGCACCGGGACTGCAGCCCGCACCAGGGGCAGCCGCCCCCAGGCGGCATCGGCGCGCCGGTAGACAGCGGCAATGCAGACTAGCAGCAACCCGCCAAGCGCGTATGCGCCCAGCACGTCGGTAGGGTAGTGCGCGCCGTACCAGACCCGGCCGAATCCAGAGATGAAGATCATCGCCACGCAGCCTGCGCGCACCGCCAGCCGCAGCGGCCGGTTGGCGATGCGGCCGGAGATGACCAGCAGCAGGCCGTACAGCAGCACCGCGCCCAGCACATGGCCGCTGGGGAAGGAGGAGGCCCGCACCTGTGTGATCGCCCGCTCAAACTCCAGCGCATTGGGCCTGGCACGGCCGACGACATGCTCGCCGATCATCTCGTTGATCACCCCGCCGGCCGGCAGCACGAGCGCCGCTCCTGCCGGAATCCACCAGCGTAGGAGCAGCAGGCCGGCCAGCATCAGTACCCAAGCGCCGATGGCGCCGGTGGAACTGGTGAGCATGTCCACGGGCCGGACCACCGGCTCCAGCAACGGATGCTCGATGCCTTGCACTGCGCGGAGCAGCGACGCGTCGAACACGGCGCGCTCATGCAGCAGGCCATCGAGCGTCAGTAGCGCGAACAGCGATGCCAGAAGCAACGCGATGGTTCGCGCCCGCGGGCGCACGGCCGCCGTCAGTGGGCGGATAGTCGAACGGGATAGTGCGAGTGTCATCGCGGCGCTCCTTGCCGGGTACCGGCCTCACGCCGGTGGCGTGCTGCCGGTTCCTACGGATCCAGAATGCCGCCGGCCCACCGGCCGGACGCCGCACCATGCGCCGGTTCTGCGAGGTCATCGGTCCACGCCCGCTAGTCCCGGCCGCCGGTCTTCCGGCCATTGCCGCACTAGCACGAAAGACCGGGCAGCGCCGGCTCCGGCGTGGCCATCCCTTCCCCGACACCGCGCCCTGCCATACGCTGTCAACCTGACGTCTTATGGGAGCGCCGCGTATGACCGGCAGCACCGACCGTGTCACACCCGCGCGCCGCCAGTATTTGGACCTCAAGCGCCGCCACCCCGGCGCGCTACTACTGTTCCGGATGGGTGACTTTTATGAGTTGTTCGATGACGACGCCGTCATCGCCGCACGCGACCTGCATATCACCCTCACCGCGCGTGAGTTCGGCAAGGGCAACCGCGTGCCGATGGCGGGAGTCCCGCATCACGCGCTGGCTTCCTACCTGCGGCGGCTGCTGGCCAAGGGACACCGGGTCGCCATCGGCGAGCAACTGTCGGAGGCGGGGCGCGGGCTGGTGGAGCGCGACGTCGTGCGGGTGCTGTCGCCCGGCACCGTCACCGACCCGGGGCTGCTATCCGCGCGGGAGAACTCGTATCTGGTCGCGCTGCATCAACTGCGCGGCGCAATCGGGCTCGCCTACGTGGACCTCTCCACCGGCGAGTTTGCGGTCACCCAGTTTGACGAGGACGATCGCGCCGGGTTGGAGGCGGAGCTGACGCGACTGGCACCGGCCGAGGTGCTGGTTGCCGCCGGCGGCGCCCGGCAACCAGCAGCCGGCAGCGCACCCCAGCACGGAGATGCGCGGCCGCTGCCCTCGTCGCTCGATGCACCTGTCACCCACGGTCCGGCCCGCTGGTTTCAGCACGCCGCTGCCCGAGAACGGCTGCTGCGCCATTTCGAAGCGCTCACACTGGAGCCCTATGGCTGTGAACAAATCGTGGCTGCGACCGCGGCCGCTGGCGCGATCCTCGCGTATGTCGATGGGACGAACGCGGCATTGCTGCCGCTGATCCGGGGACTGACGGCGTATACCCCAGCCGCCTTCGTGGCGCTGGACCCACACACCCGCCGCAACCTGGAACTGATCCGCGCCGCCCGCTCCGGTGAACGGGCGGGCTCGCTGCTGTCAGCTCTGGATGTGACCAAGACGGCCATGGGCGGCCGGTTGCTGCGCCGGTGGCTTGCCCGACCGCTGCGTGACCTGACGGCCATCAACGCCCGGCTCGATGGCGTCGATGCGCTGGTGCGTGATCCGGCCACGCGCGCCACGGTGCGGGCGGCACTGGAACGCACGGGCGACCTGGAGCGGATGGCGGGCCGGACGCGACAGGGTAGTGCGGTACCGCGGGACCTGCTCGCCTTGGCTGCCGGACTGCGCGCCGCCACCTCCACCCGGTCGCTGCTCACCGCCCCCGCCCTCTCGCACCTGGCGCACGCCATCAACCCCCTGCCGGATGTGGCCGCACACATCGAACGGGCGATCGGTGGAGTTGACGGGCAGGTCATTCTGCCGGGGTACGATGCAGAATTGGACGGCCTGCGCGCCGCGGTGACAGGGGCACAGGATACGCTGCTGGAGGTAGAGCGGCGCGAGCGCGGGCGCACCGGTGTCCGCTCGCTGAAGGTCGGCTACAACAAGGTGTTCGGCTACTACCTGGAGCTGAGCCGCGCGCAGGCCAAGCACGCACCTGCGGACTATGTCCGCCGCCAGACGCTCGCCAACGCCGAGCGATTCGTTACGCCGGATCTGAAGGAGTGGGAGGCGCGCATTCTCCGCGCCGAAGAACAGATCGCCGCCCGTGAGCAGACCGTCTTCCAGGAGGTGCGCGATCGGGCTGCCGCCGGGATCGATGCGCTGCTGGCCACTGCCGCCGCGCTGGCAGAGCTGGACGTGCTGGCGGCGTTCGCAGAGGTGGCGGCCACCCGTGCCTATGTGCGACCGGTGGTCGATGGCTCCGGCGGCCTGCAGATCACGGCCGGCCGCCATCCGGTGGTCGAGCAGTCGCTAGAAGCTGGTGCCTTCATCGCCAACGATGCGCACCTGTCCGAGGACCGCGGCCGGTTGCTGCTCATTACCGGCCCGAACATGGCGGGCAAATCGACGTATCTGCGCCAGACGGCACTTATTGTGCTGATGGCACAGGCCGGGAGCTTCGTACCGGCGGCGTCGGCACGCATCGGCGTGGTGGACCGCATCTTCACCCGGGCGGGCGCGCAGGACGATCTGGCCGCCGGCGCCAGCACGTTTCTGGTGGAGATGGTGGAGACAGCGGCCATTCTGCGCCACGCTACCCGCGCTTCGTTGCTGGTGTTCGATGAGATCGGTCGCGGCACCAGCACGTACGACGGGCTGGCGATCGCGCGGGCGGTGGTGGAGGACGTGCACAACCGCATCGGCGCACGCACGCTGTTCGCCACCCACTTCCACGAACTCACCGACCTTGCGGACCGCCTACCACAGGTCAGCAACCATCACATCACCGTCAGTGATGAGCAGGGGCAGGTCGTCTTCCTGCGGCGGCTGGCGCCGGGGCGCGCCGCCCGCAGTTATGGCATCCACGTTGCGCGGCTGGCAGGGCTGCCTGCGCATGTCACGGCCCGCGCCCAGGAACTGCTGGCAAGTCTGGAAGCGGCCGTTGTCCCTGCAGGACGCGCAATCGCCGAGCCGGTCCCCAACTATGGCAGCGACCGTCCCTCCTCACCGCGGGCACTGGGCGCCTGCCCGGCCTGTACGGCAGCGCGTGACGCGGCCGTTGCCGCCCGGCTGGCGGCGGTGTCGCTGGCAGCCACGACGCCGATGCAGGCGATCAATCTGTTGCACGACCTCCAGTCGCTGTTAGGCAGTGCCGTGGTGTGCTCCTGTCTGGCCGCCCGTCCGCGGCTGGCGCTGCTGGAAACAGCGCCAGCCGTTCGGCGCAGCGCAGGCCCGCCATCATGAAGGCGCCACCCATCCGCCTGCTGCCGCATCACGTGGCCGAGCAGATCGCGGCCGGTGAGGTGATCGACCGGCCGGCCGCGGCGGTCAAAGAACTGATCGAAAACGCGCTCGACGCCGGCGGCCGTCGCATCCGCGTCGAGGTGCGCGGCGGCGGGCTAGAGCTACTGCGGGTAGCGGATGACGGTCACGGTATCGCGTCCGAGCAACTCACACTGGCCTTTGCCCGGCATGCCACCAGCAAGATTGCCCAGATTGAAGATCTCCAGCGGCTGGAAACGCTCGGATTCCGCGGCGAAGCGCTGCCCAGTATCGCCGCCATCAGCGAGGTGACGTTGGTGAGCGCCACGGCGGCAGACAGGCCCGGCGCCGCCATCACCATCCGCTACGGCGAAGTAATGCAGCAGGGAACGCGGGCCAGTGCGCCGGGGACGGCGGTCACCGTGCGCGGCCTGTTCGGCAACGTCCCTGCCCGGCGTACCTTTCTCAAGATCCAGCGCGCCGAGTCCGCACGTATCGGCGAGGTCGTGCGCCGCTATGCGCTCGGCCGGCCGGACGTGGCCTTCACCCTACTGTTCGATGGGCGCCATGCCTTCACCAGTCTGGGCGACGGCCGGGCGCTGGGCGTGCTGGCAGCGCTGTACGGAGCAGGGGTAGCGGAGACGCTGGCGCCGGTGACAGCCGCGCTCCCTGACGGCGGTGCGCTGTCCGGCTATGCCGGGACAGGCGGCCCGTGGCACGCCGGACGGCACCATGTGACGCTGTTTATCAACGGGCGCTGGGTGCGGGCGGGCGCTGTGGCGCAGGCGGTGGAAGCAGCATACCGGCCGTTTGCCCCCGCCGGCCGTCATCCGCCTGTGCTGCTGTGGTTCACACTGCCACCTTCCCGGCTGGACCCCAACGTCCACCCGGCGAAGCTGGAGGTGCGGGTAGCCGGACAGGAGACGCTGGCAGAGGGCGTGAAGGCAGCGGTGAGCGCGGCCTTCGGGCGCATGCCCGCCGCCGCTGCCGCCAGCGCCGCGCTCCAATACCGGCTGCCGTTTGCCCGCCGGCGGGTGGCCGAGCAACCAGCCGCCTATCTCGCGGAAGGCGGGGGCGGCGTGGTTGCGCCGTCCGCAGCGTATCGTTTCCTCGCGACGGCCCGCGACGGCGTGATCATCGCCGAGGGCAACGGCGGGCTGCTGCTTGTCGATCAGCATCGGGCGCACGAGCGGATTCTGTTTGAGGAGCTGCGGGCCGGCGCTGGTGTGAAACCGCAGGCGCTGCTGACGCCGGCGCTGCTGCGGCCATCGCGGGCGCAAACCAACCGCATCCAGCAGCGAACACCGGATCTGACGGCGATGGGGTTCGTGCTCGAGCCCTTCGGCGGCGGCGCGCTGGTGGCGCGCACGGTGCCGGCCGCGCTGCCAGGCATGGACAGTGATGCCCTGTCAGAACTGCTTGAGGCGGCCCTGAGCGACGCGGCAGACTGGCAGGAGCGGCTGCTTGCGACCGCCGCTTGCCGGGCAGCGATCAAGAAGGGCCAGCCCATCGACGCAGATACGGCGCGGTCGCTGCTGGAGCGGCTCAGCGCCACGGAGTCACCGGCCGTCTGCCCGCACGGCTCGCCGGTCAGTGTGCGCATCGACGGCCGGCTGCTGGCGCGGCTATTTCGCTGGTAGCGCGCAGATTAGCGGCCCTTAAACACAGGGTCGCGCTTTTCTAAGAAGGCGTTGACGCCTTCCAGGTGATCTTCGGAGCGGCGCAGTGTAGTGAGAAAGAGCGCGGTTTGCTGCATTGCCTGTTCGAATGGCATGTGCAGCTGCTCGTGCAGCATACGCTTAGCCAGTTGCACAGCCAGTGGCGCGTTAGCGGCGATCTGTCCGGCCAGATCGGCGGTGGCTGTGGCCAGGCCGGCGGCAGGCACGATGCGCGTCACGACGCCGATGCGTGCGGCTTCGGCCGCGTCAAACATCCGGCCGGTGAACACCAGATCGCAGGCACGGTCCAGCCCGACCGTGCGGGGCAGTGTCCAGGTACCGCCCCCGTCTGGAATGAGTCCGCGCCGGACAAACGCCTCGGCGAAACGCGCTTGGTCGGAGGCGATGCGGATATCACAGGCCAGCGCCAGGTCGAACCCCCAACCAGCCGCCACGCCGTTGATGGAGGCGATCACGGGCTTGGCGAGCTTCTTCAGCCGCAGTGGTACAGTGCGTCCGGGGTTGTCCAGCGACCGCACGATCGCGTAGGCGCCGCCCGCGACCTCTGCCGTGCCGCGCTCGCGCATCGTCTTGATGTCCCCACCGGAGCAGAAGGCTCGGCCGGCGCCGGTGATCACGACCACCCGCACACCCTCATCCCGCTCTGCCACGGCCAGGCCATCCAGGAGGCCCTGCGCCATCTCACCACTGAGTGCGTTCATCACCTCCGGCCGGTTGAGCGTCAGCGTGGCGACGCCGCGCTCAACGGCGTACAGGAGATGCGGGTTATCCATTCAGTGCTCCGATCCCGTGGTGGGACAGCAGTCCGGCCGCTGCCCCTTCCACATCCTTCAGCCGTCCGGCTAGCTTGCCTGCAGCGCACGCAAGGTTGTGGCCAGCAGGTCGTTGAGCGCGCCGATCTCGGCGACGTCCAGGTTGCCGGCCAGCGGCACGATACCGGCGGCCTCCACCAGCGCGAGCAGCAGCGAGGCTGCCTGATCACCGGCGGACATGCCATCGAAGTCCGCGCCATTGACCCGAATCTGCAGCCCGGCCAGCCAGCAGGGGCCCGGCTCGCAGCTGCCACCGGCCTGAGCGACGGGTACGATGGTCACCAGCGGCGCCGACTCCTGGACCACGCGGGTAACGGTGATGCGGGGGCCGCTCTCGCTGCTGCAGAGATTGTCATCCTGCGCCAGCTCCCACGCCAGACCGCGGCTACGCGCTTCATTCCAGCGGTCGAGCGCGGCGGTGACGGCGGTCCGCAGCGGCTCCGTCTCAACGCTGGGGCAGACGGCCAGCGGAATCACCGGCGCGACCGTCCAGAACCGGCCGCTCCACGAGACGTCCATCCCCTCACCGGCCGGGGCCGGTACCTGGGCGGCGCGCGTCGCCTCCGACGGGACAAAGCCGGCGGGCAGGGCGGGTGGGATAGGGCGGCTGCCCGTTGTGGTCGGTGGCATCACGGGTGGCGTCGTGGCCGGTGGCGGGTCCGGCTGGACCGGCTGAGCAGGAAGCGTTGCCGGAATGGCAGCGGCGGGCGCCGCCGGGCTGGCAGGCAGCTTGGCCGGGTCGGTGCCCTTCATGGCCAGGTGGACCGCCCGGTAGGCGTTGATCCGGCCGCCGCAGCGCGCGGAGACGGCGGCGACATCGCAGGTGCTCATGATCCAATCAACCACCTTTGCCTTGGTGGCGCCCGGCACCTGGAACAGCAGCCCAGCCAGCCCGGCGACATGGGGCGCGGCCATCGAGGTGCCGCTGTAGCTGGCGTAGCCGCCCAGCGCCATCGGGATGGTGGAGAGGATGCCGGCGCCGGGCGCAGCGACGGATACGTAGAGCCCGCGATCGGTGAAGGACGCCGACTGGTCTGCACGGTCAGTTGCAGCGACAGACAGCACCCGCGGGTCGTTCTGCGGGTAGCGCCCGCCATAGCATCCACCGCTATTGCCGGCAGACATCACCAGCAGGACGCCGCGGCTCTCGGCGTAGTCGATGGCGGCGCGCTCTGCCGGGTCCACCTCGGCGCCACAGGCTGCGCCGAAGCTCATGTTGATCACCTGCGCCCCCTGGTCAACGGCGTACGTGATGGAGTTGACGATGGTGGAGACCTTGACCACGCCACCACCGACAGACAGCACCTGGATCGGCAGAATGGTCACACGGCCGCCGGAGACGGAGGCGATGCCGATGCCGTTATTGGTGTCTGCGCCGATGATCCCAGCGACATGCGTGCCATGGCCGTTGTTGTCCTGCGGTAGGCTGCCGTCGCGACTCATGCAACGGCCGGCGAACTCATTACAGCCTGCGGGCGAGATGCGGGAGAACTCAGGATGACGGTAGTCGAGCCCTGTATCCAGCACCGCCACAATCGTGTTGCCGCCCGGCAGCATCAGGTCCCACGCTTCTGGGGCGCGGATCTTGTCGATGCTCCACTGGCCGCCGGCGCCGAAGTAGGGATCGTTAGGGATGGCGGCCATTTGGTAGCGATCGCGATCGGCGATGGCATACTCAACCGCGGCATGCCCGCGCAGCCGCGTGATCAGCGCATCCCGGCGGCCAGGGCGCGGCTCCAGCGTCAGCAGGCTGAGTTGGGGTGTGCGACCGGCAATGGTGGCGCCCTCGGCCGCGAGCACACGGGTGAGATCAGCTTCACTTGCACCGGCGCGCAAACCGGCCAGCACCGCGCCGCTGCCGCCCCACGGGGCAGGATCAGGTCTGCTGGCACCGGTCAGCGCGATGATCACCAGCAACAGCGGGAGTATCCGTCTCTGGGTCATGAGCATGCCTCGTTGCACCCGCCGAGGTGTGCGGGCTGATACTGCTGTCCCGGTACGTACGCGCGCCGGGACACTACGCAGCGTACTGCCGCCCGATCCGCGGCACAAACCATGGGTGGGTGCGTTGTATCCCCTGACGTTCGCTAGAGGAGATGCCGAGGAAATCAGCAGAGCACGCGCGGTGTCATGCCACGAAGTGCCGCCGGTACAGCTCGTAACAGCCCTTCTCGGCGGAGCGGCGCACCGCCCGCGCCAGGTACTTGGCCCAGCCGCGCAGGATGTCGTCCTTCCGGCTTGTGGAGTTGTACTGATACTCCTCCATGGAGGAGACGCACATTCGCGCCACGTGTGGGTCGTTCTGTACCTTGCTGCCGGCGTAGGCCAGCGTGGCGATCAATGTGGCGCGCTCACCCGTACGAGTGAGGTAGCCGTTTACGGCGGCCAGCGTCCGCGGCGCATCCTGCGCGTCAATGCTCTGCTCGATGGTGACGAGCAGCTCGGGCTCCGATTGCCGCTCCATCTCGTGCGCGTGCTGCTTGGAGTTGTCGAGGCCAAAGGCAGGATCGCGCGGGAAGAGCATGTTGGCGCGCAGCACATCATTGACAAACAGTGCAGTGAAGTACAGCGCCTTCGCCTGGTGGGGGTTGTCGTACGTACGCAGCCAGTGATTGACAACGTTGCAGTAATCGAACGCATGACCAGGGGTAAAGAAGCTGACCGGATGCTCCATGACCTGCAGCTCGTTCCGCACGAAGGCGATGACCGTCGCATCTGCGATGGCGAGCAGCGCCCGGCCTCGGCGCAGCAGATCGGTGACAAGCGCCACCACATCCCCTGGCTTGCCCCAGCTCAACGTATCGATCACCTGGTCAAGCTCATACTCGGTGAGCGGGGCCTGATTGAGGTGCTTGAGCTGAGAGAGGTTGCCGCGAAACTCCATTGGCAGGATGGTGTTGAGCAGTGACCAGATCTCGTGAAAGCGTGGGGTGCAACCAAGGTCCGGCACGACGGTGTAGAACACGCCATGAGCGTTCCCCCAGCCAAGCTGTCCGGCCAGATCGACCAGCGCGCGGGCGCGCAGCGCCTTGTGGCCGATGTTCTGGTACGAGCCGCGCTGGATGATCGTCTCCTGCAAATCAATGATGCCTGCCATCAGCACGGCGTCTTCCAGGCGCGTGCGGAAACCTGGCTCCTGCGCCAGGCCAAGAAACAGCCGGTAGCTCTCGACGCGGCTGCCCTCCATGATCGCAAACTGCAGGCGCTGCAGCCGCTCCTGCGGGCTACCTGCCGTCATCGGTGGATGGTCCTCGAAGTGCACAGCCGGCTTGTGCCATGCGGGGCCGTCGAACCGCCCGCCGTAGTTGAAGTTGGTGCCGGTTGGTCCCGGCTGGCCGGCCTCCCGTGCTGATTTGGCGGCGTCGATCTCCGCCTGATGGTCGCGATCATCGCAACGTTCCTGGTCGCGGGCGTAGTGACCGGGGAAGTCGCACAGCACCTGTGACCACACATCCAGCCCCTGGGGGGCGTACCACATCGCCTGTGCCATCGGCAGCATGGCGGCGCGTTCCGGCAGCGCCGCCGCCATCCGCCACGAAGCGCGCCAGCCGAGGATTGTATGGTCATAGTTCACGCCGCGCCAGGTGCCGTCGGGCCGGGGCATGACGTGCCCTGGCGCTTGCACGTACGGCGCCGCCGCCTCAATCGCCTCCTGAACCAGCACCGGCAGCCGGTAGCCTTCCTTAATCAGTGCGCAGAAGGTGTCCGCGGCGCTGCGGTAATCCGCTGCTGTGATGTGCTCGCGCAGGGCTGGCAGGCTGAAGGCAGCGGCGGTCATGGTGACTCCCCCTGGTGGGCGGGCTAGCGCAGCACCACGGCAGCCCGGCGGGCGCCGCTGGGACGCCAATCCCGTGCACGCAGCTGGTCGCCATGCTCGGGTGCAAAGGCATTGGCGATGGGTGCCCACACCGGACCGCGGGCACGGAAGGCAGCCTCCACTTGGGCGATGGTCTGCGGCACAACACACTCCCACACCTGCTCGACGAACCGGTCGAACGAGGCGATCCACTCCGGACTATCCGCGCGCCCTGGGTAGAAGCTGCCACAGAAGTCAACCAGCTCATCCACCGTCGCCGCGGCGATCTCGCGGGCGGCATAGTCAATCGCCTGCTCCATCGCCTCGGCCAGGCTGGAACGCAGCTTCCACGCCGCCCGTAGCTCCGCCATGTCGCTCCCCCGTGCGTGGAGCGAGTGTAGGCGCGCCTCCGCGACCCGTCAACGAGCCGGTGGCTGTTCGTCATTGCCCGACGGCAACCAGTGGGCGGGCCGCGCCGACGATGGGAACGCGGCCCGTAGACTGGTGCGCCGGAGCGCCTACCGGCGACGGCGGACAGCGATCAGCGCCGGCGCGCCAAACGCGAGCGCCGCAGCCGCGATGCCGAGGAACAGCGCCGCCTGCCGTTCGACGGTGGCAGTTGCGCCCGCGCGCGGCAGCGTGGCGGGAGCTGCCGGCGGCGCCGCCGGACGCGCCGGTGCAGGCTGGCCGGCCGGGGCAGCCGCAGGACGTTGGGCCGCCGGCGCCGCGGGCTGACCGGCCGGGCGCTGTGGCTGCGGCGCCGCGCCTGCCGCCTGGGCGGCATAGCTGGCGGTGATGTTGGCGCAGATGATGCCCGGGCCGCCGTCTGGATTGGTGTGGACGTTGGCGTAGGCGTTGTTGGCGTTGATCGGTTTGTCCGCCGTCAGCGTGACAGTGGTGACGCTGGTACCGCGCCCAGAGGCATCGGCACGTACCTGAGTGAGGGGGTAAGTCACGGGCGCGCCGGTGTCGCAGCGGGCGCCAGCGGCGGTGTGAATGTGGGCGGCGTGCTGCGCGTTCGGCCGCAGGCCAGTAAGCGTGATCTCTACCCGCAACTGGTTGCCACCCATGGGCGTGACGCTGGTGCTGCCCGCCACTCCTTGTACCCGGTTCTCCGTGATGGACATGGGGAATGTCTGGCTCTGCTGCGCCTGAACGACGCCGGCCCCCACCACCGCCGCCACCAGGCCTGCCGCGGCAGCCGCGCCGCTCACCCACCTGCTCACCCGCATCGAACGCTCCTCCCCCTGCTCGCCGTACGCCGCCGTCTTCCCCGGACGTTCTCCACATATACGACACCACGTCGCCAAAGGATCAGCCCGGGGGCAGCGTAGGTGCAGGGGACAGTGCGCCACATCACCCAATCGGTAGGACGGCTCGCCGTCTGCCAGGCAGCAGATAGGTCAGTTACCGCGGGGCAGGCCGAGCCCGCGATTGGCGATGATGTTGCGCTGAATCTCGCTGGTGCCCGCGAAGATGGTAGGAGCAACCTGCCACTGATACTTGAACTCCAGGTAGCCTCGCACCGGTGTCCAGGACGTGCCGCGCCGGAGCTGGCCGTGCAGACCGAGCAGGTTGATGGCGGTGTTTGCCAGCCGTTGCTGCATCTCCGTGCCAAACACCTTCGCCATCGACGCCTCGTAGTTGGGCACCTGGCCGCTGGCTTGCATGAACGCTACGCGGTACGCCAGCCAGCGGGCGACATCGACTTCGATGGACAGCTCCGCCAGCGCAGTACGTACGGCCGGGCCGGCCTTCGCCTGGGGCTGCGTGGACACATACGCCAGTAACTCATCGAGCGTGCGGCGGCCCTCGGCCGGGTAGTTGATAGCCGAGCGCTCGAAGTCAAGCGTGGTGGTGGCGACATACCAGCCGCGATTCTCTTCGCCCACCAGGTTGCGTGCGGGGACACGCACATCTTCGAAGAACGTCTCGGCAAAGCCGGCGCCACCGGCCATATTGACGATCGGGCGAAAGCTGACTCCGGGCGTCTTCATGTCCACCAGGAAGTAGCTAATGCCACGGTGCTTGGGCGCTTCCGGATCAGTGCGGGCGATGACGTGGATCCAGTCTGCCTTATGCGCGTTGGACGTCCAGGTCTTCTGGCCGTTGAGGACGTAGTCATCGCCGTCGCGGGTGGCCCGACACTGGAGCGAAGCGAGATCCGATCCGGCGCCGGGCTCGGAGTAGCCCTGGCACCAGAATTGCTGTGCGCGGGCGATGGCCGGGAGAAACCGCGCCTTCTGCTCCTGGTTGCCGTGCAGGATCAGCATAGGTCCGACCATGCGCGGCCCCTGGCCGCCGTCCGGAGCGCGGAAGTACGCGACCTCCTCACGGAAGATGGTCTGCTGGATGTAACCAGCGCCCATGCCACCATACTCGCGCGGCCAGGCCATTGTCAGCCAGCCCTTGGCAGCTAGCTGCTCGGCAAAGCGCTGATGGTGAATCAGCCCCTCACGTTCGGCCTCTGCTTCCTCGGCAAACGGCGCCCACTCCTGCTCAAGGAACGCGCGCACTTCGCCCCGAAACTGCTCCTCCTGCGCCGTAAACCGAAAGTCCATGGCGTTGCTCTCCTCTTGACCGCTGGCCCAGCAGCGGTGGTAGCGGGCCGTCATGCAGTCTCGCGGCGGTATGCGATTTGCCCGTCCACCATCGTCAGCAGCGGCCGGATGTCTTTGATCTGCTCCTCGGGGCAGGTGAACACGTCCGCGTCGAGAACTACCAGGTCGGCGCGCTTGCCAGGTTCGAGCGTGCCAAAGTCCGCCTCCTGGTGGGAGGCGTAGGCGTTCCAAATCGTGAAGGAGCGCACCGCCTCCTCGCGCGTCATGCGCTGCTCCGGGTGCCAGCCGGGATGGTTGTGGCCGGAGCCATCCAGCGGCCGGCGGGCGACCGAGGCGTACAGGCCAAAGAAGGGGTTGGCGTCCTCCACCGGGAAATCGGAGCCACCCGGGATCACCACCCCGCTGTCGATCAGCGCCCGCCAGGCATACGCACCTTCCAGCCGCTCCAGGCCCAGCCGCTCATTGGCCCAGCCCATATCTGACGTACAGTGCGTCGCCTGCATGCTGGGCAAGACACCGAGGAGCTTGAAGCGCGGGATGTCTGTGAGGCGCAAGTGCTGAGCATGCTCCACCCGGAAGCGGCCGTCCGGCCGGGGCACGTCGCGCAGCACGCGTTCAAAGGTATCGAGCGTCACCGTGTTAGCGCGATCACCGATGGCATGAACGCACACCTGAAAGCCGCGCTCGGCTGCCTCACGGGTCATCCGTTCCAGTTCGTCAGGAGGTAGCAGCAGCAGGCCGGTATTGTCCGGGTCATCAGCGTACGGCTCGTGTAGCGCCGCGCCGCGTGAGCCAAGGGCGCCGTCGGAGACAAGCTTCACGGCGCGCACCACCAGCCGGCCGTCTCCGAGTTCCTCCCGGCCGTGCTCACGGTAGTAGCCCCAGGTTTCCGCGGAGCGGCCGGCAACCGCGGCGTAGTTGCGAAAGGGAAACCGGCCGCGGGCGATCAAACGCTTGTACGCGGCGAAACCGTGCAGGTCCACGCCCATCTCGTGCAGGCCAGTGAGCCCCTTGGCCAGGCACTCGGCGATGGCATCCTCAACCGCGCGGTCGAACTGCTCCGCCGACGGCAACGGTTGGACCTCATGCACCATGCGCTGGGCGGTGTCGATGAGCAGGCCGGCCGGCTCGCCCTGCTCGTCCTTGACGACCAGGCCGCCGGTGGGGTCCGGCGTTTCACTATGGATTCCGGCCGCCTTGAGCGCAGCGGAGTTGACCCACGAGGCGTGGCCGTCCACCCGCGTGAGCGCCACCGGGTTTTCTGGTGCGGCGGCGTCCAGCGTGCGCTTGCTGGGAAAACGCTTGTTCGGCCAGAGGTTCTGGTCCCAGCCGCGCCCAACAACCCACTGCCCCGGGCCGGCCTTCGCCGCTGCCTCGGCCACGAGCGTGGCGATCTGCTCCTCGGAGCGCATGCCGGTGGCGTTGAGTGTCATCCGCGCCCGCGCCAGGTGCTGCAGGTGGGCATGCCCATCGACCAAGCCCGGCAGCACGGCGCGCCCTTCCAGATCCAGCGCGGGCTCGGCATCCGGGAGGCTTGCATCTTCGCGCCGCCCGGCGAAGACAATCCGTCCATCACGGATAGCCAGGGTGTCTACGACCGTGTTGCGGGGATCCATCGTGTAGATGCGGCCGTTCGTCAGCAGCATGGACGCCTCCGGGGTGCCAAGCATGGCTGTGGCGAGTGTATCCCGACCGCCGTCAGCACGAAACGCGGGCCGGTACCCCGCAGGCATGTCAGCTTCCACCGCCACGCCATGCAGACAGTACCTGGCAGACCGCTGCTGCCCGGCAGCCCATGATCATGCTGGATGATCAGGCACATGTCAGAACCGGCGCCGGCGCGCAGCTGGGAGGGTGCGGTGCGACATCTACGATGGACCTACCTGCTTGGGCTGCTGCTGTTGTGCCTTTTTATCAACCCGTCGCGCGGCATCGCTGCCGATCCGGCGTGGCAGGTATCTGCCCCGCGTGACGGCGTCTGGCGCTACACCCAAGTGGAGCTGGGCCTGCGGAATAAGTGGGGTGCGTACGGCGAGTGCTACTGGGTTGACGTCGAGGTGTATGACCCGTGGGGCGACGTTGCCCAGGGAGGTAACGGTTGGGTCTGCAGCGATGACTGGAGCTATTGGACGTTCGAGCGGGCCTACTACCGCGGTTGGTACTGGGTGTACTACGCCATCGACGGCTGGGTGATCGCCGAAGACAAGTTCTGGGTGTATTGAGAGGTGCACGCCATGAGCTTCCGTCTCACACTACTCGTCAGCGTACTGGTTGGGCTGGCGCTGGGCACGGCGCGTCCTGCCACTGCCAGCGACACGCAGGCGCTTCGCTATCTGCCTTCCATTCTGGACATGGAACAAGCGCTCACCGACCTGCCGTACGGCGTGTCCGCGCAAGACACCAACCTCGGCGACTGGGACTCCGCGCTCGCCTACCGCATCTGGTACGGCGACACACCGGTATACGACGTGTATGTCTCAGCCGCTGTGTTTGAGACCGCCCAGGAAGCAGAAGGATTCTACTACGGCCGGATCGCCTTCATGATGGCGGATAACGAATATGCCGCGGATTGGGACACGCAACCTGAGGAGATCATTGGCGAAGGGCACGACTTCCGCCTGATCTACTGGACCGATGAGTACGGCCGTGTCAGCAACTACGCGCGGTTGATGCGGGTAGCATGTGTGGTTGTGCTGGTAGAGGCGACAGGAAGCCCGGCCTCAGACGACGAAGGCTACCCAGACAGCGACCGAGGAATGGTGATGAGCCGGGTGGCCTCCTGGTCAAATGCGCAGATGGCGCGCTTCCCCGCCCCCTGCCGGTAGCAGCAATCCTGGCCACTGCGCTGGACGCCGGGCCCTCACCGCCGGGCTAACCACGCGACTGCTATGGCTGGTTCTTCGTGTTGCCTAAGGCAGTAACTAGTGTTAGCCTAACGTCACTGCGCAGTGGCGCCATGGGGCTCCGTGCGAGGCACCGTATGCCGGGGAATGCAAGATGTATGCGTGCTTGTGCTGGAAGATCAGAGAGTCCGACGTGCGCCGGGCAGGGCGCAACGGGGTAACGGCGCCGGACGATCTCATCACGCTCTTCAGCCTGGACGAGCCATCCTGTTGCGGCGGCTGCCGTCGGGGTATCCAGCGATTCGTGAGCCTTGCAGCAGAGGGCGCGGCCGGCGCCGGAACCGGCATAGTACCGATGCGCGCTCGCCCGTCGGTCGCTGGAATGCTCGCAGGTGCTACCCGCGGATTCCGGCACGCCACACTGCATCCGTCCCCGCTTACGGTGGGGCTGCGTCCGGGGGAGGGATGATGGAAGCGATGGATGGCGTCGTCGAGCGGCTCAACCAGGCGCTCACGACTGAGTTGACGGCGATCAATCAGTATTTCCTCGCGGCGAAGCAGTGCGATCACTGGGGTGTACCCCGCCTGGGCCGCGCCTTTCGCGCCCTCAGTCTCGACGAGATGAAGGACACCGAAGGGCTGGTGGAGCGGATTCTGTTCCTCGAAGGGCTGCCGAACATGCAGCGCCTCAACCACGTGCGTGCCGGCGAGAACGTCCCGGAGATCCTCGAGGCCGGGCTCGACCTTGAGCTGGGCGCGGTGACGTTTCTGCGCGAGGCGATTGCACACTGCGCCGGCGTCCACGACTTCGCCAGCCGCGCGCTGTTCGAAGAGATGCTGCGCGACGAGGAGCGCCACGTTGATTGGTTCGAGACCCAGCTCGACAGCATCCGGCTGGTCGGCCTCGAGCGTTACCTGAGCCAGCACATCGCGGTCGACGCTCCGTAGCGCGCTGTCCTGCTGTTCCCCTGTCACCGTGCTGGTGGCGGATGCCGGGTTGGCGCAACGCACCGGCCATCTCGTAGCATGGCGCGCGATGGATGGTACCAAGGCACTGATCTTGGGTGCGGCACAGGATGCCGGCGTGCCGCAGATGGGCTGCCACTGCGGACACTGCGAGCAGGCGCGCCGCGACCCGGCAGCCCTCCAATACGCGGCGGCGCTGGGGCTCCAGGCGGCGGATGGTCGCTGCTTCCTGCTGGACGCCACGCCGGACATTCGTGCCCAGGCGGGAATGCTGCCCCGGCTGGACGGCATTTTGCTCACCCACGGCCACATTGGCCACTACACCGGGCTGATGCACCTCGGCCGGGAGGCGATGGGCGCCTGCGGTGTGCCCGTGTGGGGCACCCCACAGATGCTGGAGTTCCTGCGCACACAGGCACCGTGGGAGCAGCTCGTCCGCCTGGGCAACATCGAGCTGGTTGAGGCGCGCCCCGGTGCGAGTATCCGCCTGGCCGACGGCCTGACCGTCGAGCCGTTCAGCGTCACGCACCGGGCCGAGTACACCGACACGGTTGGCTATCTGATCAGGGGCTCGGCGGCATCGGTGTTGTATGTGCCCGATGTGGACAGCTGGGACTTTGATCTGCGGCAAATGGTGTCAGCGGTGGATGTCGCGCTGCTGGACGGGACGTTTTCCGCAACCGATGACCTGCCACCAGAGATCATGCATGTCGTAGGTCACCCGCCGATGACAGAGACCCTGGCAACACTGGCGGCCGGCGGGCTGTCCGGCCGGTTGCGCTTCACCCACATCAACCACTCCAGCCCGGCCTGGAATCCGGCTTCTGCGATTCGCGGGCGCATCGCAGAAGCCGGAGCGGCAATTGCCCGGCAGGGCGATGTCATCCCGCTTTGAACCGGCGCGCGGGCAATCCCTGATATGCGCGCGCCGGTGTCCGGCGTACGTTGATCGTGTCCGGTGCACGGCGCGCCGGTGCTAGAGAGGTCCGCGATGGACACACGACCAACCTACCCGGTGTCGTATGACATCTCCCCGCCCGAGCGGTACAACCGCTGGACGGTGGCCTTCCGCATCATCTTGGCGATTCCTCACCTGATCCTCGTTGGCTCGGGTAGCTGGCAGCTGTTCTCGTGGAACGCTGGGCACGATGACAGCGGCCGCGAAGGCTTCAACTGGCTGTTTAACGGCGGTGTGCTGACCGGCGTGGCCGGCATCGTGGTGGTCATCGTCTGGTTCGCGATCCTGTTCACGAGGCGCTATCCCGCCTGGGCGCAGGAATTCGTGCTGATGGTGTACCGCTGGACTCAGAACGTCCACGCCTACATGCTGCTGCTGGCAGCCCCCTACCCCCCGTTTGGCAAAGGAGAGTATCCGCTGCAGTTGGAGGTGCGCCCAGACGTGGAGCACAAGCGGCTAACGGTGGCGTTCCGCGCGATCCTGATCATCCCGCATGCGATCGTGTTGCTGCTTCTTGGCATCGCCCAGGCATTCGTCACGCTGTTTGCCTGGTTTGCGATCCTGTTCACCGGCCGCTACCCCGTCTCGCTATGGGACTTCAGCGTCGGTGTGGCGCGCTGGAACGCGCGAGTGGCTGCATACATGTGGCTGTTCGTGGATGAGTATCCGCCGTTCTCACTGCACGCCGAGCCGCAGGCGCGCGGTGGCGGGATGCACGCGCAGCCGGCGTAGCCCCACGGCACGGACGGCCGCGAGCCGGGCGGTGGTGCACTGCTTAGCGCCACCGCCCGTAGCCGTCCTTGTAGAGCCGGCCCCAGATCTCCCCACTGTCCTGGTAGCGGCCCATCAGGAACGGGTAGACAGCGCGATCCTGAAACAGCGTCTCCATGCACTCCTGCGCCAGCCGCCGGTCGAACAGCCGTGGCGCCTGGTCGAAGTCGATCATATGGGGCGCCGGTGGCCGCACTACATCGGGATCAAGACTAAGCACCTCAACGGGCGCGGGCGTGCCGGCCGAGATGATGCCTCTGGCATCCAGCGCGTGCGCCGCTGCGTTGAGCGCCTGGTGAAAGGCAGCGGAGACCGCCGGGCCGCCCTGCTCCAGGTAGCTATCGCGGGGTTTCCCCTCCTGGATGGCGAGACAGACCGCTGTCAGGTAATCGGCGCGGAACGTGTCATCCTTCGCCAGCGACCCGGGGACGATACCGGTCGCCACCACGCCAAGATAGGTCCGCTCAATAGCGGTCAAATCGGCCGGGGTGATGAGCGTCATCCGGGATGCTCCCCACGCCCCAGCGACCGCAGAAACGCATCGACCGCATCCGCGGTAGCGGCCTCCTCTGCGCGCTGATCGGCCACGCGGGCCAGGCGGTCGGCCAGGCCGCGCAACTCCCCGGCCTGACGGGCACGAAACCGGGCGACGGCACGCAGGACGTCATCGACGGTAGCGTGATGGCGGGCCAGCACCGCGCGCAGCGCCGCCTCTTGTGCAGCCCGGCCCGCCGGTGCGGCCGTGTCCAGCGCCTGCCGCAGATCGCGCAGCAGCGCCTGTTCGTCGATGTCCATGTCATCAGCGTAGGCCGCGACCCGCCGGCTCACAAGCGCCGGTAGCTCCGGTCCGGTCAGCGGCGCGACGGGGCTTCGATGGTGAAGCTATCGCCATGACGAAGGTACGTGACGCGATCGGAGAGCCCTGCCCCCTCCACCGCCTGCTGAAACTCTGACAGTGGCGACGTGAATACGTCGTAATCGTTGTAGTGAATCGGGATAGCGCGTGCAGGCTGCACCATGCGCAACAGCCGAACACCCTGCTCGCCATCCATGGTCACCATGATGCCCATCACGCGCGTGCCTCCGAGGTGGAGCAGGGCAAGGTCGATCTCGGGATAGCGGCGCGGAATCGCCTGGAGATCATCGATCACCAAGGTGTCCCCGGTAATGTACATCCGGTGATCGACGGATCCCGCGGCCGGCTCGAACTCCAGCAGGCTGCCCATCACATCTGGTAGCACCAGGTCCGCAAGCGGCGGCCCGTGTCTCCCCGGCATCGCCGTGATCCGCAGCCGGGCGCCACCCTTGGCGATGGTGACGTTCGACCATGTGTCGAGCGGATAGGTGTTGGTGAAGCCGCGCTCTCCGAGTCGCTCCGCCGATTCCGGCGTCGTGACGATCGGTAACGAGCGGTCTAGCTCGCGCTCCGCCACCTGGTCGAAGTGATCGCCGTGGAAGTGAGACAGCAGCACTACGTCAAGCTGGGGCAACCGGCTAATCTCCACTGCAGGGTTGGTCAGCCGTGTGGCGTGCAGGCCGTAACCGAGCGGCACCTGTTCATGCATGTGCACAAAGGTGGGATCCGTCAGGATCACGAAACCGGCATATCGGATCAGCACCGTGGCATTGCCGATGAAGAGGACCGAGCCGGGTTCGGGCGGCGCACCAGCGGAGCCTTGCGGAAGCACGATCATCGAAGTCTGTGACACGCTGGATCTCTCCGGCACGGATTCATCATCAGCATCCGCCGTCCCTAGCCACCCCACATCCCCCACCTGGATGAGGTCACCGGGCCCGGCGCCAGCTGTGCACGGCGGCTTTGCCGTAGGCGTACCCGCACGTAGAATGGCGGTATCTCCATCTGTGAACTTCCACACAAAAGGTGCCGGCGTGAGCGACAAGACGAACCGCGGCAACTACTTCGAGGACTTCGCGCGCGGGCAGGTCCTCCGCCATGCCACGCCGCGCACCGTGACCGATGGTGATCGTGCCCTGTACATCGCGCTGACGGGCGACCGCCAGCCGCTGTTCTGCTCCGACGCCTTTGCGCGCGATCTCGGGTATCCATCGGCCCCGCTGCACGACCTGGTGGTGTTCCACATCGTCTTCGGCAAGAGCGTGCCGGATATCTCACTCAACGCCGTCGCCAACCTTGGGTATGCGGACGTGCGCTTTCATCGTCCGGTGTTCGCGGGGGACACCCTGACGGCGCAGTCCGAAGTATTGGGGAAGCGCGAGACTAGCGCGGGCAACGCCGGTATCGTCTGGGTGCAGACCACCGGCAGCAACCAGCACGGCGAGTCGGTGCTGTCTTACTACCGCTGGGTGATGGTGAACAAGCGCGACTCGGGCACCCCTACCGGTGCGGCGGACTCGCCCAAGCTGCCTGAGGCGGTAGCGGGGATGGAGTTGCGCGCACCAGACGGGCTGAACGCCGCGGCGCTCGACCGGGAGGTGACGGGCGGACGGTACTTCTTCGAGGACTACGCGGCAGGCGAACGCATCCACCATGCGGACGGGATGACCATCGAGGAGACGGAGCACGCACTCGCCACCCGCCTGTATCAGAACACGGCCAAGGTGCACTTCAACCTGCACCAGATGGCGGCAGACCGGCGCTTCGGCCGGCGACTGATGTACGGCGGGCACGTGATTTCCGTGGCGCACGCGCTCTCGATCAACGGGCTGGAGAATGGATTGGGGATGCTCGCCTGGAACGGTGGCAGCCACGCCAACCCCACCTTCGCCGGTGATACGATCTACGCCTGGAGCGACGTGCTCGACAAGGCAGATGTGCCGAACAACCCGGACCTGGGCGCACTGCGGCTGCGGCTGGTCGCCGTTAAGAACGCCAACCCCATGGACGAAGACGTACCCCTGCGCGTCACGGACGAAAAGACCGGCCGCGAGGGATATAACCCCCGTGTGGTGCTGGACCTGGATTACTGGATGGCGATGCCGAAGCGGGGATAAGTCAGGCACTTCGTACCGCATGTTTCCTGAGGCCGTTCCGGACAGTCCCAGTCCGGGCATCGAGCGAGCGGCGGGGGAGGGAACTGGGGTACCGCGCGGTGAAGCGGAGGCGAACAAATGAGCATGGCGACGATGCCCGTGGTGGAGCTTGAGGGCGGGCGGCAGATTCTGAACGCGGCTACCGCCGTGATGGCCGCCGTGATTGAAGCGACGAAGCGCACGACCGACGGCGGCAAGCGCATCGACGATTACCAGGTGCTGACCGAGCGGGTGGCCTACGCCGCCACGGAACTGCGGGCAGCAGGGGACCTGCTGGCGTACGCCGAGTCGCTGCGCCAGGCCGGCAAGGCTGACGGTATTGTTGAGATGCAGGCTGTCGCCTTTGCCGCCGAGATGGCGCACAAACTCCGCACCACCGTTGAAGGGGCGCTGGAGGAGTTCGGCATCTCCGAGGAGTTGTTGGGCAGCACGTTAGGCGCACCAGCCGTCCGGGCGCTGATCCGCGCCGGGATGGCCGAGGCCCGCTTCCGCGAGATCGGCCGGACAGTGATCGCCACCCGCGGCATCAACAATATCGCCTTGGGCGATGAGATGCTGGAACTGACGCGCAAGACCATGCGCGACTTCGCCCGGGCCGAGGTTGCCCCTCACGCCGAGCGCATCCACCGTCACGACGAGCTGGTGCCGGACGAGCTGCTGAACAAGATGGCGGAGTTGGGACTGTTCGCCCTTTCCATCCCAGAGCAGTACACCGGCTCCGGCATGGGCTACCCGGCGATGATCGTCACTACGGAGGAGCTATCCGCCGCCTCGCTGGGCGCCGCCGGCTCACTCGCCACCCGTCCCGAGATCCTGATCAATGCCTTGCTTGCCGGCGGCACCGAACGGCAGCGCGCATCCTGGCTGCCCAAGATCGCCTCCGGCGAGGTGCTGGTCGGCATCGCGGTCACCGAGCCAGACACCGGCTCCGACGTCGCCAGCCTGTCCGTGCGGGCGGATCCGGGCAAGGTGGACGGCCGCCAGGGCTACATCATCAACGGCAACAAGGCCTGGAGCACCTTCTCTGGCCGGGCGAACGTGCTGGCACTGCTGGCGCGCACCGACCCGGATCGCGCCAAGGGCAATCGTGGCCTGTCGCTGTTCATCGTGGAGAAGGACGCTTTCTACGGCCACGAGTACGAGCAGGACGGCCCTGGCGGTGGCAAGCTCTCCGGCAAGGCGATCCCCACCCCCGGCTACCGTGGCATGCACTCCTTCATGGTGTCGCTCGACAACTGGTTCGTGCCGGCGGAGAACCTGGTGGGTGAGGAGACGGGGCTCAACCGCGGCTTCTACCTGCAGATGGGCGGCTTTGCCGCCGGGCGGTTGCAGACCGGTGGCCGCGCCTGCGGGCTGGCCCAGGCGGCGCTGGAGAAGACGGCCCAGTACGTCACCGATCGCACCCAGTTCGGCAAGCCAATCGGCGAGTACGGTCTGACCCAATACAAGCTCGGGCGGATGGCGACGCACCTGGCTGCCTCCCGCCAGCTCACCTATGCCGCCGCCCGCGCGATGGAGGCGGACCCGACGGCCTCCGTTGAGGGAGCGATGTGCAAGCTGCTTGCCTCGGACATGGCCGTGTGGCTGTCGCAGGAAGGGCAACTGATCCACGGCGGCTGGGGCTACGCCGAGGAGACGGCCATCTCCCGCTACGTGGTAGACGCGCAGGTGCTGCCGATCTTCGAGGGCGTCAAGCCGATTCTGGAACTAGCGGTCATCGGCCGCACGCTCCTGCGATAAACTCCGTGCAGGCGGAGGCAACACCATGGTCATCGCGCAGGCAGGCATGGCGCTCACCGAGGACCAGTACCGGCAGCTAGCGCTGGATGCTGATGATGTCCACTGGGAGCTACACCACGGGCACCTGCGCGAGAAACCGCCGATGACATGGGAACACAACGAGACGACGCGCCTGCTGCGGCACGAACTGGAGCTGCAACTACCGTGGAGCACGTATCGCGTGATCCAGGATCACGGCCGCGTGCGCCGCTCGTCGCGCAGCTACTACATCCCCGATCTGTACGTCGTGCCGGTGGCGATGGCGCGGCGGCTGTTCCACACGCCGGGCATGCTGGAGGCGTACCCGGAACCGTTGCCGCTGGTGGTGGAGGTGTGGTCGCCCTCCACTGGCGCCTATGACGTTGAGCAGAAGCTGCAGGAGTACCAGGCACGGGGCGACGCCGAGATCTGGTTGGTCCACCCGTACGAGCACACGCTGACCACGTGGCGCCGGCAGGCGGACGGCTCCTACACACGATCGTTTCTCACCGGGGGCACGATTGCGCCGGCCGCGCTCCCGGGTGTGACCGTGAACCTGGCTCGCATCTTTGTCTGATGGGCGCAACAGCGGGCAACACAACGAGAGGGGTGACATGAGCAAGCAGATCACCGTCCGGCGCAGCGAAATGACGCTGCCCGGGCACCGGATGGATTTCCTGAAGAAGGCGGCGGCCTCCATCGCCGATGAGATCATGGCCGACTGCGAGGACGCCTGTCCGCTGTCCGCCAAGGGCCCGCAGGTGCGCAACACCATCGTTGAGGCCTTCACCACGCTGGATTGGGGCGATAAGTTCGTCACGTTCCGCCCCAACAACACCCAGTCTCCCTTCTTCGAGGGCGACCTAGAGGCGGTGGTCAAGGGCGCGGTGGACAAGTTCCACGGCGTGATCATCCCCAAGACCTTCAAGCCGGAGCAGATTGAGCGCGTCGACGAGCTGCTGACCAAGTTCGAGGCGCAGAGCGGCTGGACAACGAAGATCCAGATTGAGGCGTTGATCGAGACAGCACAGGCCGTAGAGAACGCCTACCAGATCGCGACGGCATCGGACCGGATGGCCTCGCTGATCTTCGGCATCGCCGACTACGCCGCCGACATCGGCGTGGCCGACGCCTACAACACCCAGAACATCCGCTTCCTCTACGCCAAGCAGCGCGTGATCAATGCCGCGAAGGCCGCCGGTCTGGACGCGATTGACAACGTTCACCTCCAGATCGGCGACCTGGAGGCGCTGAAGGTCATGACTGCCGAGTCGGCCGGCTATGGCTTTGACGGCCGCTGGGCGCTCACCCCCCGCCACCTCGAGATCATCAATGCCACCTACACACCCACCGAAGAGCAGCTTGAGCACGCCAAGAAAGTCGTGGTGCTGTACGAGGAGGCGGACGAGCAGGGGCTAGGTGCGATCGTCGACCCGGACAATGGCGAGATGATCGACGAGGCGACGATCAAGATCGCCTTCAAGCAGTTGATGAAGGGCTTCAAGGCGGGCAAGGTCGAGGAGCAGTTCCTCATGAAGGCGGCGCGCAGCGCCGAGCACACGGGCTACAATTTCCTGGGTCACCATGCACTAAACGTGTAAAGCGCCCGCACCAAGCAATGACAGAAAAAGGGCCCCCGATCCCATGCTGTGGGATCGGGGGCCTCTGAGTGCGGCCACACCCCTCGAAGCCGCGCCCAGCCTAGAGACTGCCCGAACTACCCGGCGCGGGCGATGAGATAGTCGGTGACGGCGGCGGTGAGCGCCGGCGCCGGCAACGCACCGTCAATCAGCGCATAGCCGCTGACGTCGTCGCCCTCCCGCACACCCTCCGCCAGCATATCCGTGAAGATTTGGCGGCCTTCCGGGCTCAAATCCGCATAGAACGCCTCGAGCTTCTGGGCAAACCCCTGGACATCGCCTTCGGTCCACAGCGCGTCATTGCTCATCATGGTCACCTCGCTCGCGGCGTGTCTGCCGTTGTTACAACGGGACTGTAATCCAGGATACACCTGCTGTCTGCCACATTGGCGACAGAGCGCGCAGGCAAGGATAGCAAGCAGGCAAGCGGCGGGATACCCCGTAGAGGCTATATGTCACCCGCCTGTGACCGTGTAAAAGGTAGGGAAAGGCTGGCGCGCCCCTGTGCCTGCCAAGGAGGGACCCGCTCGATGCCGATTCGTGTGCTGCTCGCCGATGACAACGCGCTCTTCCGGGAGGGCATGGCTAGCCTGCTGGGCCGCTGCGCCGACGTTCAGGTGATTGGTCAGGCCAAAGACGCCGCTGAGGCGGTGCGCAAGACCACCCTCATCCGCCCGGACGTCGTGCTGATGGACCTCTCCATGCCGCTCGGCGGTGGTGTGGAGGCAACCAAGCGGATCCTCGAAGAACGGCCCGAGCAGGCGATCTGCATGCTCACGGTCTCCGAGCAGGAGTCCGACCTGTACGCCACCATCCGCGCCGGCGCCCGTGGTTACCTGGTGAAGACCGTGGTGCTGGAGGATCTCTGCCAGAGCCTGCACATCCTGGCAGAAGGCGGATCAGTCGTAACTCCGCACCTCGCAGCCCGGCTGCTCGACGAGTTTGCCAAGCTGGCGCAGACTCAGCGTGAGGGGCCAAGCGAAGCCGAGAAGCTCACCGCCCGCGAGCGAGAGGTGCTGGAGTTGGTGGCCCGGGGCGCCTCCAATAAGGAAATCGCCAACCGGCTCGTCATCGCCGAAAACACCGTCAAGGTTCACCTGCGCAATATCCTTGACAAGCTCCAGCTGCGCAACCGCCAGCAGGCAGCCGCCTTCGCCGTGCAAGAAGGCTTGGTTCGTGAAGTGCGCGTAGACGAGTCGCTGGTCTAACGATCACGGCCCGCGGGCGCGCATCTGCACCAGTGCCCCCGCGGGCTCTGCCACCACGGTACGAAACGGCACAGCCCGAAGCGCGTCCGCCAGCGCGGTGGCAGCCGGCTCCGGAAGCACTGCAGCCAGCCACCCGCGGGGCGCCAGGATGCGGCGGCACTCCTCAGCCAGCAGTGCCAAGTCTAGCCTCTCCACACCGGACGGCAGTATCACTACATCGATCGCATGGGACAGGATGCCGGTGTTCACCGGCAGCGCCCGTACTGCCACGCCGCCGGCAAACTGCTGCACCCGCGGATGAGCGACCACCAGCAGCCCGGTTGAGCCCAGCACCGCAGCGAGCCGCTCCAGCGCATCATGCGGAAGCAACCCCAGCAAGGCCACGGTTTGACCGGCCGTCATCTGCCCGGCGAAGAAGCGGACAGCCGCGTCAGCCACCGGCGCGCAGGCGGGCAGCCAGCCGCGCGTACGTCTGGTCCAGCGTCTCCGGCATGACCTTCGTCTCGCCGGTGACGGTCATGAAGTTGGTGTCGCCGCCCCAACGCGGGACAATGTGCATGTGCAGGTGATCCGGCAGCCCGGCGCCCGCCACCCGGCCGAGGTTCATACCGACGTTGAAGCCGTCGGGCCGGTACTCGGCGCCGAGGGCACGCACCAGGCGCTGCGTGAGCGCCGTCATTTCCATCGCCGGCTCGGCGTCCAGTGCGCCCAGATCACCGCCATGCGCGTACGGCGCCACCAGCACATGCCCGGTGTTATAGGGAAACAGGTTGAGTAACGCGAAGACCCGCACACCGCGCAGCAGGATCAGGTTCTCCGCGTCGCGGTTCTCCGCCTGTTTCACGCACAGGAAGCAGCCGGGCGTGCTGTCCGCCGCCGTCACGTACTGCAATCTCCAGGGGGCCCACAGCCGCTGCATCAACGCTAGGAGACGACGATGTGCGTCACGGTGTAAAACACACCGAGCACGAAGCTCCCGGCCAGCACGGCCGCCGCGATGCTATTTTCCTCGAACACCTCGCGCATGATGTCATAGCGCTTGTTGAGGTACTCGAAGACAGCCAGCACCAGCACCATGGCGATGGCCGACCACAGCAGCACCAGCCCAACATCTTCGAAGAACTCCCGAACGTCATCCCCGCTCACGGCAACCCTCGAGAAATGGCGGCGCGCCCGCGCCGGATTCGCCGGTGGCCGGCGCCCTACCGGCCGAGGTGGTGGTACTCGCGGTTGGGCAGCATGCCGGTGGCGGATGCCAGCCGGTTGGTGAAGTTGAACATCGCTGCCGTCTCCGCGATGTCGAAGATCGCCTGATCCGAGAAGCCCGCCGCGCGCAGCCGCTCGATGTCCGCCTCACTGCACTCCACCGGTGACTTCGTGATCTTGACGGCGTAGTCCAGCATGGCCGTATGCCGTTCGTCAAGTCCGGCGCGCCGGTAGTCCAGCGTGATGCGGTCACCCTGCACCTCATCACCGAGCAGCTGGCGCAGCGTGGCCCCGTGCGACGTAAGGCAGTACAAGCAGTGGTTCTCAGCCGAGACCGCGACGGAGATCATCTCCCGCTCGGCCGGCGTCAACTCGGACTCGCCAACGGTTACCTCGTTGAAATGCGCCCGCCAGCGGCGGAAGTGCTCCGGCCGGAACGCATAGACACGGAAGACGTTTGGCACGAAGCCCAACCGCGCCTGCGCCTTGTCGAACAGCGCGCGGATGTCGTCATCCAACTCGCTCATGTCCGGCACCGGCAACCAGCCGATGCGCTCGGTCTCCGCCACCCGCGCGGGTTCTGCCGTCGATGTCATCGCGGTCGCTCCTCTCGCCAAGTCTCTCTAGCCTACACGCAGCGTGCCCGCACCGGCAGCACCGCTCGCGTCATCAGTCCAGCCGGTACACTGAACCTATGATGCCGCTGTTCATCGTGGACCTGCGCGACCGCGCCACCGGCCGGGCGGCCGCAGTGCGGGTCACCCGTGAGGATGCGCTGTTGCCGCTGGGCGCACTGCTGGACCGTGTGCTGCGCACCGACACGGAGGCAGTGGTGCGCGCTGGCGGCCTCGCCCCCGAGCAGGAAAGCAGCCTCTTCCGGCTACAGGATCTCGCCTATCCGGTACGAGACAACGGCGATCTGGCGGACCGTCCCTATCGCGGCCTGCGCTGGCGGCATCAGCACGAAGGCTTCCCGTATGACCTGCGCCTCCCCGCCGCCTTTGAGCGCGTGCGGCGCGGGGATGCGCCCGATGTGCTGGTGCTGCCGCTGCAGATGGACCGGCATGATCTCAAGTACGAGCGCACCTGGCGTGGATTCCATGCGCGACGCTTCCACCGCTTCCGGCCGGCCTTTGCGCAGCTGCTGCCGCACGGCCGGCCGGACAGCCCAGATCGCGCCGCTGCATACATCGAGCAGACAGCGCGGTGCATCTGGCGCGCGGATTTCGAGAACTACTCCCGCTTTTTGCCGCATGGCATCCCGCTCAAGACAGGAGACGAGACCTTGGAGCGGATCGCCGCGGGCGGGGGCGGCGTCTGCACGGAAAAGGTGCTGGCGCTCAAGCTAATCACGGATGCTGCCGGGCTGGACAGTCGCGTTGTCTTCGCCGGGCCGCATACCGGCCGCGCGCCGCTGCCACTGAAAAAGCTGCGCGCCATGCTCAACGAACTGGCGTCGTACGACTTCACATACGCCCGCCGCCATATGCGGTACTGGGATCACGTGGCATTGGAGTATCGGTTGGAGGACGGCCGCCGCCTGCTGGTGGATCCCTCAGGCGGCAACATTCCCTTCCTCTGCCACCCGGCCGGCCCGTTTCTCGACCGGCGGAGCGGACGGCGCGACGTGCCGGTGCGTATGCTGGCCGTGGCCGAGCCTGTCACCTATCACCGCGTGCCGGAGAAGCTCGGCCTGGACTTCCTGTTCGCCTGGGAGACCTGGATCACCGATGTCGAGCTCATGCAGGTCTTTGACAACCGCCTCGGGCTGCTCGTTTGCCGCGACATGTTCGTCACGCCGGTCGTCACCGGCTCGGCCACCAAGCGTGTGGTCGCCATCGAGAGCTGGCGGCGCTATGCGACGGAACATGGCCTGGGCATGGCGGTGGAGGGCGAGCCGGCCGGCCCCGCGGAGGCGGCGCGCTTCGCCGAACTGGAAGCGCTACACCCACGTGCGATAGCGAGTTGCCGCGCCGCGCTACCGGGGTTGGAGGCGAAGTACCGCGCCTATATCCTCCGCCGTCACGGCATCGACAAGCCCTTTCACGCCGACCTGATGGTGCTGGACCGCCGGCCACTCGGCTTGTCTGCGGAGGACGTCGGTGCCGCGTAGGCCCGCACTTCAGGTCGCGCAGTACGCCCGCGAACACGTGCCGCTCTATCGGGCGCGGTGGTGGTATGTGCCCTATCCCCTCACCTCAGCGATCTTCCGCACGGCGCCGCTGCTCACCTCCGAGCGGCTGCGCGCCACGCCGCTGGCGGAACAGGTAGACTCGCTCCGTGACACGCAGCGCAGCGTCACCCCCTACCGGCTGGCGACCCGCGCCACACCGGCCGCGCTGGTCACCGATGCCGAGGACACCGACTCCTTCTACGATGAGGCGAAGGACGCCTTTCGCTTGCTCGGTGTGCAGCGGGGCGCCGTGCTGGCTCTGGTCAGCCCGCCGGAGCAACGGTACTTCGCCGCGGAGTTATCGGATCGCCTTGGCTACGCCGGCATCCGCGCGCACTTGGTGATCGACCGTAGCGCAACCAGCTCCAGCGATGCACTGACGGCGCTGCGGCCAGACCTGGTCGTCGCCGCTGGTCCCGCATCAGCCGTCTCGGTCACCCCTGACATCACGATCCGTGATCCAGCCCGTGAAGGCGCCGATATCTACCTGGCGCCTGAGGTGGGGATGATCGCCGTGCGGCGTGCGGCCGGGGAACCGTACCGCCTGCTGCCCGGATACGTCCACATTGAGACCAACCCGGATGGCCGCCTGATCGTCACATCGCTGCTGCGCCATCATCAACCGGTGATCCGTTACCTGACGGGAGACCGCGGCCGGCTGGTGCGCGGCCGGCTGTGGCTGAGTGAGGTCGCCCCGTGAGCGACGCGCAACCGATCGCACCGCTTACCCCCGGCCAGCGCGACGCCCTGCGCGCCACACTGACGCTCGCCCGCAGCCTGCCGATCTATCGTGCGTCCCTCGCGATGGCGCACGTTGGCGCTTCCCCCGAGGACATGCTCGCAGAGCTGCCCGTCTTCGACCCGGGCAAAATCGGCCGGCTGGCCCTGGAGGTGCTGGAGCAGCGCGCGCGCGACCTGGGCGGCATCGAGATGACCTCGGGCACCACCGGCGGGCAGCCAAAACGCCGCATCCTCAGCGACGAGGATGTCACCCTTGACGCTGCCCTGGTCGCCGAGCTGTTCCACGTGGCCGGGGTGCGCGCCGCGGACCGGGTGGTAGCGGTCGAACTGGCGGCTACCACGCTCTCTGCCGCCTTTCTGGAGGGCGCCGAACGGCTCGGTGTGCGCTTCGCGGTGGCGCTGGCGGCAGTGACGGCAGCGGACGCCGAGGCGCTCGTGCGGCTGCAGCCGGATGTCGTGGCCGGCCCGCCGAGTGTGCTGACGCGCCTCACCCCTGCCCTGTGTGCCCGCCCGCCCCGGCTCGTGATCTACAACGGTGACCGGCTGCCACCGGCGACGCTTGACACCCTGCACGGGGCCGGCATCGGCGTACGCTCGCTGTACGGCCTAACGGAGACGTCTGCCCTGGGCGTCGAGTGCTGCGAGGGGACCGGCATCCATTTGTGCCCGCGCTATGCCCTGCACGAGACCCGATTGGTGGACGGCGCAGACGAGCTCCTGGTGACGACACTCGGCTACGCAATGCCGCTGCTGCGCTACCCCACCGGTGACCTGGTGCGTGTTGAGCCGGGCCGCTGTCCGTGCGGGCTGGACTGGCCCCGCGTCACACTGACTGGCAGGCGTGGCGATCAGTTCTCGCTGTTCGATGTCAAGCTGACACCCGATGATATAGCCGGTGTGCTCCCTCCCTGCGATGATCCGTTTCTCCAGGTCGTGCTCAGCACCAACCCGGATGGTTCAGAACGGCTCACGCTGCGGCTGCCGCGGGCGCGGGCGGCACAGCGGGTGGCAATTCGCCAGGCATTACGCCACCATCCGCTGCTCGACTACCTCATCACGACCCGCGCGGTGCGAGTACGTCCGGTCTTCATCACACCGCCGGCCGGACGCAAGCCACCACGGTTGATCGACCGCCGCGGAGAACGGAGAAGCATGTGAGTGCCGGCCCGGTATTCCGGTTCAGCGACGCGCCTGCGGATGTGCGAGCGGCGCACGCCCTGTGCCTGCAGCGCATGGGCCCGGCGCTGGTAGAAGACGCTGCCGGCTTCGCGCGCTCCGCCACCGAGGCGACCGTCGATTGGGTTCCCGTACTGGCGCTGGCCGAGATTGATGGCGAGCTGGCCGGCGTGCTGCTGGGCGGGCTGCTGCCGGCCGTGCGGCTGGTCTCCCTGCCGTATACCGCCATCGATGAGCGCTTCGAGCGGCGCGGGCTGTGGCGGGCGCTGAAGGCGGCGACCCTTGCGCGGCTGCACGAGATGGCGGCTGAGCGCGGACTGCCCGCCCCATTCGGTAACGTCTCCGAGGAGGAGGAAGGCGGCTATCACTACCAGCAGAAGCTGAAACAGGGAGCGACACCGTTGCCGGTGCCGTACCGCCAACCAGCCGAGCAAGGGCTTGAGGAGACGGCGCTCGCGCTGACCTTTGATCCGTTCCCGGGTGCACCCACCGGCTTCTCGCGAGATGAGCTGCTGGCGATCGTGGCGGCGCTGTACCGTGCGCTGTACCGCATCGCCGAGCCAGAGGCACACCCTGCCTACCAACGCATCCGCGCGGCATTCACGGAGCGCGAGACATGAGCCGTCGCCCGCCGCGCGATGAAGACGCGACCATCGAGGCGGTGCGCGCGGCCATTGTCAAGCATCTGACCGTGCCCGGCACAGCCACGCCCCTGGAGCCCTACCCGGAGCAAATCGCGGGTGCCCGGTCCATGCTGCGCGGTGCTGTTGCGGAAATGGCCACGGGCGAGGGGAAGACCATTGCCGCCGCCTTCACCGCCGCGGTCTGGGCACGATCCGGGCCGGTGCACGTCGCCACCGCCAACGGCTACCTGGCGGCGCGCGATGCCGATCTGTTGCGTCCGGTGTATGCGGAACTGGGTTTCACCACCGGCGCGGTCACGCCGGAGATGCCGCCACGGACCCGCCGCGCCCACTACCGGCGAGATATCGTCTACAGCACGCTGTCGGAGCTCGGCTTTGACTACCTACGCGACCGGCTGGTGCTGCGACCGCTTGACCGCGTGCAGGTGCGTGGCCTCGGCTCACTGATTGTAGATGAGGCCGACTTGCTGCTGATTGACGAGGCGCGTACCCCGCTGATCATCGCTGATCCGACCGACGAACCGCCGGAGCCGCTGCTGATCCAGCTGGCGCCCATCATCGCAGCGCTGGTACAGGCACAAGCACAGCGTGTTGAGCAAAAGCGGGCACTGCTGGATGGCATCGCGGCGGACAGCTTTGACGCCGCAGTGCTGGCGGCACAACTCCGGCGGGGAGCACCCCGTCACCCCGCGGTGCTCGATTACTTCTCACGCCGGCCGCAGGCGGCGCGCAACGCTGAGCAGGCCGAACGAGAACTGCGCGGGGGGCACGCCGCCACACTGGAAGAAGGCCTGCTGTTCCGCGTGGATGAACAGGCGCGCACCGGCTACTTCACCGCCGAGGGACAGACCGTCATCGAGGCGCAGCTCGGCCCGCTCTTCGAACGGCCCGATGCACCGCCGGAGATGCTGGCAGCGCTGCATAACCTGCTGCTCGCCTTTGCCTTGTTTGAGCGTGACCATGACTACCTTGTACGGGACGATGCCGTTGTCCTGATTGAGCCCTCGACGGGGCGAGCCGCGGCCGGCCGGCGCTACATGCAGGGGCTGCACGCCGCTATCGAGACGAAGGAGCTGGGGGCGCCCGGGGAGCACAACCAGACTCGGGCTCAGATCAGCGTGCAGCAGTTTGCCCGTCAGTACACCCGACGCGCAGGCATGACCGGTACGGCCGCACCCGCAGCCAAAGAACTGGCCACCATCTATGGCATGGAGACCGCTGTCATTCCCCGCCACCGTCCAAACCGGCGCGTGGACCTCCCGGCGCGCCTGTTCCGCACTGCGGAAGAGGCCGATACGGCCGTCACCGCTGCCATCATCGCGGCGCACCGGCTGGGGCGGCCGGTGCTGGCAGGGGCGCAGGACCTGATGCGGGCCGAACGGCTCAGCGCGTTACTGACGCAGGCGGAGATACCGCACACGCTGCTCACCGCCCGCGACCATGCGCGCGAGGCCGAGGTCATCGCGGGCGCCGGGCGGTTCGCGGCGGTGACGGTCGCCACGACAATGGCTGGGCGGGGCACCGATATCCGGCTGGAGGACAACCTAGACACGCTGCTGGTCGAGCGGGCCGTGACCGTGGTCATGCAGCAAGCCGGGAGCGCGGTGTTTGACTGTCTCTCCAACACTGCCCGGGACCTACTCGCGGCGGGGTTGCGCAACGCCGGCGTCTCGGTGCAGGCCGGTGGCCTGCGACTGGTGGCGGGCAGTGGTGATGCGGCGGCCGGCGGCCCGCAGCTGTTCGCGCTCGGGCTGGAGGTGATCGCCGCTGAGCCAGCCATGGATCGGCGGCTGGACGATCAGCTGCGGGGTCGCAGCGGACGCCAGGGCGATGATGGTATCACCCGGCTGTTCGGCTCGCTGGAGGATGAGGTTCTGCGGTTCCACGGCGCAGCGGGCATGCGCGCGCGCGCCCTGGCGGCGCTGGAGCGGCACCCCTTCCTAGAGGGACGCGGCGCTGAGCGCGTGCTTGCGGACGCGCAGAGAAGAGCCAGCCGCGTCCATGCCGGGCAACGCAAGCGGCTATTTGAATTCGACCAGGTGCTGGAGGCACAGCGGCGGGCGATGCTGGCGGGGTATGAGGCTGTGCTGACGGCCCCCGATCCGGAACCAGCCATCCGCGCCTTTATCCCCGAGGTTGCCGCCGGCGTGGCATCGTGGCAGGAGGCCGCTGCCCTGTACGGCGCCGCCACCCCAGAGGGAATCGAAGCCGGACAGCCACCCGACCGGGCGGTGCTGAGCGCCATCATCGAGGAGCGCTACCTCCGGTCACGGGCCGAGGCGGGGCCGGCGTGGGGTGAGCTGGCCCGGGCGGCGCTACTGCGGGCCACCACCGAGCTTTGGTCGGTACACGTAGACCGCACGGAGCACTTGCAGCGCCAGGCGCCAGCCGTGTACGGCTTCCTGCCGGGACCGCCGGAGATCCCCTATGCCAAGGAGGCCAGCGCCCTCTACCAGGACTATCGCTGGTCCGTCAAAGCCGAGACCATCGTTACGCTCACCACGCTGCCCCAGCGCTACGAGCGTGCGCTCAACCCGGAGCGGGTGCCCGTGCTCAGCGACCCGGTGCGTGTCTTGCTGGCGAGCATCGAGCGTCACGCCGGCGACGATCAACCGGACGCCGAAGGTGCATAATGGTAGAGGGCGCGTACACGAGGGGACGCGCGTCGCGAAAGGATGAGGGGATGAATTCGCTGTGGCCAGTCGTACGGCGTTCGGCGGGCGTTGCGCCGCTGTACCGCCGCCCGAACCCGTGGCGCCGTTGGGGTGTCCTGGCCATGACCGCCGCGGGCGGGCTAGGGGTGGTGGCGTGTGGTGGCGGTGACAAGGGCGCCAAAGCCAGTGACTGGGTCCAAACCGACGGCGCCAGCGGCCGCATCAACCTCGATGACGTCCATGAGGCCTACGGCAAGTCGTTTGAGGACGGGAAGTTCCAGATTGAAAAGTTCACCCAGCGGGTCAATGAGATCTACGAGGGTGATCACCTTGTGGTCATCGAAAGCAAGCTGGTAGGCGACCGTGCCGACGTCTCCGGCTGGGAAGACCTGGACGGCGACAAGCAGGTCAAAGAGGGTGTTGACGACCAGCTGTTCACGATTTCCCAGGAGATGAAGGACAACGGCGGCTATAGCTCCCGTGGGTACGGCGCCAACAGCTACTACCACCATGGTCCCAGCCTGGTGAACGGCTTCCTTACCGCCTGGCTGATCAGCTCCATGTTCAACGGCGGGCGTACGGTGTATTACACACCGCCGATCATGTACGACAGTGTGCACAACTACCGCAACGGCTACCGCAGCAGCCCGAGCTACAACAGCCAGAAGGACCGCAACCGCACGTACGGCAGCAGCGTGTCTACCCGGTTCGGCTCCGACGCGACAGCGAAGCCCGTCAGCCCGGCGCGCAGTTCGTACCAGTCGCGCCAGGTGAGCAGCGGTGGCTTCAAGTCCAGTGGCAGCACGGGCCGCAGCATCAGTAGCGGCGGGAAGTCCGCCCCGATCAGCGGTGGCAGCCGCTCCGGCGGCACCTCCTCGGGCGGCAAGTCCGGCGGCGCCTCCTCCGGTGGCGTCTCCGGCGGTGGCGGGCTGATGGCGCTGTAGCGGCGACGGGAGCACACAGGCGATGCAGCGGTTCGACAAAGACGTTGAGAGCGTGATGCTGGACTATATGCCCAGCGATATCCACGACTACGACGGCACGGACTTCGACCTGCGCATCACCTTTGGCGACGACCCGCTGGACGACGCCTTCTGGGTGACCATGCCCGGCGCGGCGGAGACACTGACGCTGGGCCAGATGATCGAGCTGCACCTGCTCGGCCGTAGCCGAGAGGAGCGCGCCGCGATCATGGAGCGGCTGGACACCGACGCCAATCCTGACCTGCCGGAGATGTACCTCGCCATCCGCCGCGCCTTCGACGACCAAACAAAGGGTGAGGCGGTGCTCCGCTTCCACATCAACAAGGGCCCGTCCGACATCAAGCTGGAGGAGCCGGTCAGCCGTCACTTCAGCCGGGCGTACTCACGCCGGTTCGACTTCGACTACCGGCTGATTGACCTGGTACTTGACGTCCAGGAGATCGCCGGCGCTTCAATCCCGCCGGAGAAGCAGGCGGAGCTCAAGCGTGGGTTACGCCTGCTGCTGCTGCTGTACCTGATGGATCGCTATCGCCAGGATTTCGTCTTTGAGGGACGAGCATTCGATACCGTCGGCGTGGAGCAGGTGGCTGACTGGGCCGTGATGCAGGGGTATCTCGACCTGTCGGCCAAGCAGGTGGGCAGAGACTACAAAGGCGTGTACGCGCGCACGGAGGCAGGTACCAAGCTCGTGCGCGGAGTGGTGCGTGAGACCGACGAGCTGATCCGCAAGTACGACCACTTCGCCGATGTGACGTTAGATGACGAGCCGCCGCTGTTTCGCACCGGCCGGGGTGATGATCTGCGCCTGTGGGTCTACCAGGCAGAAGGTCTCGAGCCGCTGCGCGGCGCGTTTCTGATGAACCTCGAAAACGGCTACTACGATAAGGACTGGCAGCGGGTGTTCCAGGACGACGCCTGGTTCCGGGAACTGCTGACCATTGCCGGGGCGCCGTGCCCCGTGCCGGCGCAAAAGCTGGAGCGCATCATCCGCGCCGGCCGGGCTTGGGCCGAGCACAATCGCGACAACCGCGCTCGCGCCACGCGCGCCGCCGAGCTGTGGGACATGCCCGACCGATACTAGTTGTGCATCTCTTTGCCCTTCTACGCGTCAGTTGACAGCAATTCAGCGCGATCCTAAGATAGTGGAGCCGCCACGTGCGGCAGCGAGGGCAGCGGGGCTCGGTGGCTGCCATCACACCTGGTTTGACACAACACCGGGTAGTGGCTAGCCTAGGGAAGTCGGGAACACCCGCCCGTAAGGGCAGCGGAGCCCGACGACCGGAGCCCTCCGGTAGTACCACTGGTGTTGACACAAGTACTTCACCAGCGGTAAGATGACAAATGCGCCCCCAGCGAGCGGGGCGTAACCCGTGGACAATCGGTCGCAAGAGGCCAACCGGCGCAAGCTGGTGGTTTTGTGGTGCCGGTGGGGCGGGGTTGGACCTTGCCAACTGAAGAGTGAACGGAACGCGCGAGCGGGACCCGCGCATGCTGGATGCTGCCCGGAAGGGGAGTGTTTGGGATGCGATGGATGG
>WBZO01000604.1_pt1 | contig 71173 bp, 68 predicted proteins | sample 5204261 | NCBI WGS metagenome assembly WBZO01 (sample SAMN12412400, study PRJNA552823) | activated sludge metagenome | isolation source: activated sludge from anammox sidestream of wastewater treatment plant... | place: USA: North Carolina | collected 2017-09
CACGGTCAAGAACCTCCTTATTATGAAGGTCAACTCGGAAGAGAACCTGCTGCTGATCAGAGGCGCGGTTCCCGGCCCGACCGGCGCAGTTGTTTTGATCAAGAAAAAAGTCACTGATTGAAGTCACAGATTAACGGCGCGGCGCAGTTCGCTGAATTGCGCCGCCGAATTTCGAGAGGGCAGTGATGCCAACTGTTGATGTCAAAAACCTGAGTAACGAAAAGGTCGGCGAACTGGAGTTGAGTGATGATGTTTTCGGCGTCGAACTCAACGAATCATTGATTTATTACGCCGTCAACAACTATCTGACCAACCAGCGCCAGGGAACGGTGCAGACCAAGACGCGCGGCAACACTTCGGGCAGCGGTAAGAAGCTCTGGAAGCAGAAAGGCACAGGCCGCGCCCGCATCGCGTCTTTGCGCTCGCCGTTGTGGAAAGGCGGCGGCAACGTTCACGGCCCGCAGCCGCGCGATTGGTCAACCAAGATGCCGACCAAAATGAAACGCGGCGCGTTGAAATCGGCCTTGTCCGAGCGTCTGCGCGAAGGCAACGTCGTCGTCGTGGACGGGTTCGGCCTGGAAAACCACAAGACGAAGACATTCGTGGCGATTGCGAAGAGCTTCGGCTGGGATAACAAGACGCTGATCGTCGAGACCTCGCCGGAAAGCAATCTGATCCTTTCGTCGCGCAATGTGCCTGGCGTAAAGGTGGCGTCGAACGTGAACGTCAATGTTTACGACGTGCTCTACCACGACAAGATCGTTTTCACCAAAGACGCGATCAGCGCTCTGCAGGAGCGTTTGGGCGGCAAGCAGTAACTGGTTTCCAGCGGCGCCGAAGACCGGCATTGGAAGGGAAAAGTTATGTCAACAATTTGGGACGTACTCAAAGCGCCAGTGATCACGGAGAAGGCTCTCCAGATGAAAGAGGAGAGCACACAGGACATCCGCGACAGCAAAAACAAGAAGACCATCAGGCGCGATCGTCAGGTGCTCGCATTCCGCGTTGCCGGCAACGCCAGCAAGCACGCGATCAAAGCGGCGGTCGAAACCATATTCAAAGTCAAAGTTGACGAGATCAGAGTGATCAACTATCGCGGCAAAACAGTTCGCCGCGGACGCACCGTCGGACGCAAGCCCGACTACAAGAAAGCTTACGTCACTCTCAAACCCGGCCAGCGGGTTGATTACGCGGATTCGATTTAAACGACCGAGGAAAAGATGGGAATCAAGAAGCTATCACCAACAAGTCCCGCGCGGCGTTACCAGACTTATCTGACGAACGACGATCTGACAACGGATAAGCCGCATAAGCCGCTGCTCGCCAGCAAGAAGCGCACCAGTGGCCGGAACAATCTCGGCAAAATGACCGTGCGCCATCGTGGTGGCGGGCACAAGCGCCATTACCGCATCGTGGATTTCAAGCGCGATAAGTTCGGCATTCCGGGCAAAGTCGCAACCATCGAATACGATCCGAACCGTTCGGCTCGCATTGCCCTGATCAATTATGCTGACGGGGAGAAGCGGTACATCCTTGCGCCGTCCGGATTGCAGGTGGGGCAAACCATCGTTTCCGGCCCTGAGTCGGACATCCTCACTGGCAACGCGCTTCCGATCAAAAACATTCCTCTCGGCACTCAGATTCACAACATTGAGTTGAAGCCCGGCAAAGGCGGCCAGATGGCCCGCAGCGCAGGTAGTTTCGCGCAATTGGTCGCCAAAGAAGGCGAGATGGCCCAGCTTCGGCTGCCGTCGGGCGAAATTCGCATCGTCCCCGTCGCCTGCATGGCGACCGTCGGGCAGGTGGGCAACGTCGAGCACGAGAACGTTTCGGTCGGCAAAGCCGGACGCACACGCTGGAAAGGCATTCGCCCGACGGTGCGCGGCGTGGCGATGAACCCGGTTGATCACCCGCACGGCGGCGGTGAAGGCAAGACTTCAGGCGGACGCAATCCTGTTACGCCCTGGGGACAGCCGACACGCGGTTACAAGACGCGCAACAACAAACGCACGGACAAGTTCATCGTTAGACGGAGAACGAAGTAGGAATCAGGCAATCTCAGATTTGAGATCTGAGAGTTGAGATCAAAGTTATGGCACGTTCAGTCAAAAAAGGCCCGTTCATTGATACGCACCTGTTGAAGGTTATTGACAGGATGAATGCGGCGAACGAGAAGAAGGTTCACAAGACCTGGTCTCGCCGCTCGACGATCACCCCGGAGATGGTTGGCCACACGCTGGCTGTTCACAACGGGAAGAAATTCATCCCGGTCTACATCACGGAAAACATGGTCGGCCACAAACTCGGTGAGTTTGCGCCGACGCGAACCTTCAAAGGCCACGCGGAAAAGGCGGAGAAGGCATCGGGACCCAGGAAATAGCCTGGCAGGGGAAGACAGTGAGATGAAGTTTAGCCCGCTGTCGAAGCCCTTCTTATCTCACCGACAGAGGTTGGAAAAATGGAAGCAATTGCGAAGGCAACAAACGTCAAGATTTCGTCGCAAAAGGCCAGGCTGGTCATGGATTTGATTCGTGGCCGCGCCTACAGCGAGGCTCGCGACATCCTGCGCTTCACGAACAAGCGCGCAGCCGGGATGATCTTCAAAGTTCTCGAAACGGCTCGCGCCAACGCCGAGCAACTGGCGCAACTGGACAACGTGCTGGTGGACGTTGATGAACTGTGGGTCAAGGAATGCTACGCGGACACCGGCACGACCAAATATCGGCGCCGCGTGCGACCCGCGCCGATGGGACGCGCCTACCGCGAGCGCCGTCATTATTCTCACCTCACGGTTGTCGTTTCGAGTGAGAGGCGCGAGAGCAAGGCTACGAAGACCGGCAGGAGATCAACCGAAAAGCCGGTTGAAGTGGTTGAATAGGTTTCTGCAACGGAGAAATTATGGGTCAGAAAGTACATCCATACGGATTCAGGCTCGGATACAACAAGCCCTGGCACTCACGCTGGTTCGCAAAGCGCGATTTCAGCAAGCTGCTCATCGAAGACCTCAATCTGAAGCGTGAGCTGAAGGCCCGCTTCGCCAGCGCGGGCGTGTCGCAGATCGAGATTGACCGCGCGGCGAACCGGCTGCGAATCATCATCTACACGTCGCGTCCGGGCATCATCATCGGCCGCAAAGGCGCCGAGATTGACAAGCTGAAACAGGAGATCAGCCGCCGCACGGGCCGCGAAATCCTGATTGACATCCGCGAGATTCAGAAGCCTGAACTGAACGCCCAACTCCAGGCCGAAAAAATCGCGCAGCAGTTGGAGAAGCGCATCGCGTTCCGACGCGCAATGCGCAAGGCCGTTGACGAGGCGCAGCGCTTCGGCGCTTTGGGCATTAAGGTTCGCGTTTCGGGACGTTTGAACGGCGCTGAGATCGCGCGTTCCGAATGGACGCTCAATGGCCGACTGCCGCTGCACACGTTGCGCGCCGACGTTGACTACGGCTTCGCCGAAGCCAACACGACATTCGGCGTCATCGGCATCAAGGTCTGGATTTATCGCGGCGACATCATGAATCCGCGCGAAACTATGATGAAGAGATAATTATGGCTGAATATAAAATTCCCAAGAAGGTCAAATATCGCAGGCAGCAACGTGGTCGCCGCGCCGGCGCGGCTAAACGCGGAACCGGCATCGCATTCGGCGAATACGCGCTGAAGGCGACCGAAGCCGCGTGGATCACCGGCAAGCAGATCGAGGCCGGACGCGTCGCCATCACTCGCTTCGTCAAACGCGGCGGCAAGCTCTGGATTCGCATTTTCCCGGACAAGCCAATCACCAAGAAGCCCGCCGAAACCCGTATGGGCAAAGGCAAGGGAGCGCCCGAAGGCTGGGTTGCGGTGGTTAAGCCAGGCCGGGTCATCTTCGAGATGGAAGGCGTTGATCTAGCGACCGCGCAGCGCGCCATGGAACTGGCTGCGGCGAAGTTGCCGATCAAGACGAAGTTCATCACTCGTCACGACCAGGAAGGAGGCGTTCTGTGAAGGCCAGGTTGGAGAAAACCCGCATGCAACCGAGCGAAGAACTGATCAAGCGCGTCGTCGAAATCAAAGAGTCTCTCTTTCGCCTGAATTTCAAAAAAGCGCTCGGCGACCCGGACACGGTTAAAGATATTCGGGTTCAGAAGAAAGAGCTTGCGCGGCTCAAAACAATTTTGCGCCAGCGCGCGCTCGGCATCGAGAAATAGTTTCAGCGCCGCCGCCCGCAAATGTAGGGGGCGGACAGACAAAAGATTATGGACGAAACAATCAACAATCAGGAAACGCCGGTCGCCGAGAGCGCGCCAACGGCTGAAAAAGCGGCGAAACCCCGTGGACGCCGAACCGAAAAGATCGGCATCGTGACCAGCGATAAAATGATGAAGACCGTTGTGGTGCGCGTTGACCGTCTGGTGAAGCATCCGGTTTACAAACGCTATGTCCGCAAGCGGACGAAGTTCATGGCTCACAATGAAATCGAAGGGGTTTCAACTGGCGACCAGGTTCGCATCGTCGAAACCCGCCCGCTCTCGGCGCGCAAACGGTGGCGTGTTGTCGAGGTGCTCAGAAAAGCAAGCAAATAGTTGTTGGTGGTCAGCGGGTATTTTGCCGCTGAGGATTGGCGTCGCCCGCTGTGCGCTAACCACCGACCGAAGGAGACTAGCTATGGTTCAGATGCGTTCAATTCTGGAAGTCGCCGACAATTCGGGTGCGAAGAGGATCGCGATGATTTTGCCTCTGGGCGGCAACACGGGGTCGCGCGCAAGCGTCGGTGATGTGATCACGGCCTCGGTCAAGGAGGCTTCCCCGGACGGCACGGTCAAGAAGAAACAGGTCGTCAAGGCCGTCATCGTCCGCACGCGCAAGGAAGTCCGCCGCAAGGACGGGACCTATATCCGCTTCGATCAGAACGCCGCTGTGTTGATCAAACCGGATGGCGAACCGATCGGCACCCGCGTGTTCGGGCCTGTCGCGCGCGAACTGCGCGAACGCGGCTTCATGAAGATCGTGAGCCTCGCTCCTGAAGTGATCTAGTTGAGCGATAGAGAGACAGATTACGAGGCAATTATGGCAACAAGAATGAAAATCAAAAAAGGCGACCAGGTGATGGTCATCTCAGGACGCGACAAAGGTAAACGAGGCCGCGTCATCGAGGTCTTGACCAAGAAAGGCAAAGTCCGGGTCGAAGGAGTGAACGTTCTCAAACATCACGAGCGCCAGAACCGCCAGAAGGGCATCGCGGGCGGTATCGTCGAGCGTGAAGCTCCGGTTGACGTCTCGAACGTGATGCTGATCGAAGGTGGCCGCCCCATCCGCGTCGGATTTCAAATTCTGCAGGATGGCCGCAAGGTTCGCGTCTCGAAAAAGAGCGGCGCGGTGATTGAATAACCCGATTTCAGATCCCGAATTTGAAATCCGAGATTCCAAGTTATGGCTGCAAGACTGAAAGAGAAATACACGAAAGAGGTCGCTCCGGCGCTCGCCAAAGAGTTCGGCTACAAGAACCCGATGAGCGTTCCGAAGCTGGAAAAGATCGTCATCAACATGGGGCTGGGCGAGGCGATTGCGAACGCCAAGATCATTGACACCGCCGTCAACGACCTGATGACAATTTCCGGGCAGAAACCGGTAGTGACCAAGGCGAAAAAATCCATTGCGGCGTTCAAACTCCGTGAGGGGATGAACATCGGCGCGATGGTGACACTGCGCGGAGACAGGATGTATGAATTCCTGGATCGCTTCGTCAACATTGCGTTGCCGCGCGTGCGCGACTTCCGCGGGGTTTCGCCGAAGGCTTTTGATGGGCGTGGGAATTACACTATCGGCCTGCGCGACCAGTTGATCTTCCCCGAAATTGATTTCGGCAAGATTGATAAGGCGCGCGGCATGAACGTGTGCATCGTTACAACCGCAAAGACGGACGAAGAAGCGCGTTCATTGCTTCGTCACATGGGGATGCCGTTCAGGCAATAAACAAAGCAGAGAGTTTATGGCAAAGACTTCAAAGATCGTTCAGGCGAACCGAAGACCGAAGTTCAAGGTACGCGGTTATAACCGCTGCAAACGTTGCGGCAGGCCACGCGCCTACATTCGCAAGTTCGGCATCTGCCGCATCTGCTTCCGCCAGTTGGCGCTCGACGGACAGATTCCGGGGGTGACCAAGTCGAGTTGGTAATCCTGGGAACGTGGGCATCCTTGCCCGCATTGACCTTGGGAGCGCGGGCATCCTTGCCCGCATTGACCTGTATTGAGTTGATATGAACATAACTGATCCGATTTCAGATATGCTGACGCGCATACGCAATGCAATCGGCGCGCGTCACACTAAAGTTGATATTCCGGCGTCGCGCCTGAAGATCGAAATTGCGCGCATCCTCAAGGAGGAAGGATATATCACTAATTACAGCATCAAGACCGCCGAGGGCACCAACAAGCGGACGCTGCGCGTATTCCTGCGTTACGGCCCGAACGGCGAAAGCGTGATCTCCAGTCTTGAGCGAGTTTCGCGACCGAGCCGCCGCGTTTACGTTCCCAGCAAGGGAGTTACGAAAGTGCTGGGCGGCCTGGGCATCAACATCCTGAGCACTTCGAGCGGCGTGATGACCGGCAAACAGGCGCGCAAGTCCAACCTCGGCGGCGAAGTGTTGTGCAGTATTTATTAGCAGTGGTCAGTGATCGATGATTGGTGACTGGTTCCTCTAACCACCAATCAACGACCGCTAACCACCAACCATTGAGATAGCGTATGTCACGAGTAGGCAAGAAAATCATCGAGATTCCGAAGGATGTTAAAGTAAACATCACCGAGTCGGAGATTGCTGTTGAAGGGCCGAAGGGCAAGCTGAAGGCTACGATCCCGCAGGGAGTGACCTTCAAACTCGAAGACGGCAAGCTGACCGCTGAGCGTCAGAACGACGAATATACCGCGATACACGGCACGGCGCGGGCATTGGTGGCCAACGCCGTGACGGGCGTTTCCAAAGGATTCACGCAGGAGATGGACGTGGTCGGCGTGGGTTACAAGGCCGAGTTGCGGGGGCGCGCAATTCTTTTCGCGCTCGGGTATTCGCATCCCATCGAGTTTGTGTTGCCCGAAGGCATAACCGCCAAGGTCGAGAAATTGCAGCGGACGATCAACCAGTATCAAACGACGATCACGCTTTCGGCGATTGACAGGCATTTGCTGGGGCAAACGGCGGCCAACATGCACAAGCTGCGCAAACCCGACGCATACAAGGGCAAAGGCGTTCGTTACGCCGACCGCCCGATGAAGCTCAAACCCGGTAAGACCGGCAAATAATCAAAGCAGTTGACGAAGCTATGGCAAAACAATCAAGACAGGACGTGCGACGCGCGGTTCATTTGCGCATTCGCAAAAAAGTCAGGGGCAACGACGCCCGTCCGCGCCTCGCAATTTTTCGCAGCATTAATCACATATACGCTCAATTGATCAATGATGATAAGGGCGTGACTGTGTGCTCCGCTTCGACGGTCGAAAAAAGCGCCGGGGTGGGCAATGGCGGAAATATTGACGCTGCCAAAACGGTTGGCCGTTTGATCGCCGAGCGCGCGAAAGACAAGGGCGTTACCCAGGTCGTGTTCGATCGCGGCGGTTACATTTATCACGGGCGCGTCAAGGCTCTGGCCGAAGCCGCGCGCGAAGCCGGGTTGCAGTTTTAGAGGCGCGAGGCGCTCCAAAGTCGCTACAAGGTTGGAGAATTGTCTTTATGGATAGAATCAATGCTGACGGGCTTGAGTTGAAAGATCAGGTGATCTCAATCAACCGCGTCACCAAAGTGGTCAAGGGCGGTAAGAACCTGTCGTTCGCCGCGCTCGTTGTGGTCGGCGATCAAAACGGCATAGTCGGGTTCGGCACAGGGAAGGCAAAAGAGGTGCCCCAGGCGATTCGCAAAGCCATTGAGTCGGCGAAGCGTAATCTGGTGCGAATCCCGCGAGCCGGCACGACGCTGCCTCATCCGATGATCGGTAGATTCGGCGCGGGCCGTGTGTTGCTTAAGCCTGCGGTCGAAGGAACCGGAGTTATCGCTGGCGGCGCGGTGCGCGCGGTCATGAACGCTGTCGGTGTGAGTAATGTGCTCACGAAATGCCTGGGATCGAACAATCCGCACAACGTTATTCGCGCGACATTCGACGCTCTGGTCAGGATGAGAAGTCCTGAAGAGGTCGCCCGTCTACGTGGCCGCACCGTGGAGGAGTTGTAAGCAATGGCAAACGATGCGAAAAAGATAAAAATTCAATGGTATCGCAGCGCAATCGCCACGCCGGAAAAACATAAAGTCATTGTGCGCAGTCTGGGATTGACCAAACTCAACCAGATCGTCGAGCGTCCGGATACTCCGGCCATTCGCGGGATGGTGGCGAAGATCCCACACTTGCTGCGAATTGTGGATTAGAGGCGTCTGGCGCCGCTCATCACCTGAGAGGTTTAACGACATGGCTATCGGCTTAAACAATTTGAAAGCGCCCGCTGGCGGGACTCACAAGAAAAAACGCGTCGGGCGAGGCCCAGGCTCCGGGCTTGGTAAAACGTCGGGGCGCGGTAACAAAGGTCAAAAATCCCGTTCGGGCTATTCCGGCAAACGCGGTTTTGAAGGCGGCCAGATGCCGCTGCACCGCCGCCTGCCGAAGCGTGGCTTCACAAATATTTTCAAACGCGAATGGGCCGAAGTGAATCTGGCTGATCTTGAGAAGATGTTTGACGGCGGCGCGACTGTGACGCCTGAAGCGCTGGTCGAGCGCGGTCTGGTTCGCAAATCAATGCAGAAATCGGTTGTGATTCTGGGGCAGGGCGAATTGAAAAAATCACTGACTGTAAACGCTCATCGCTTCAGCAAATCCGCGAAGCAGAAGATCGAGGCCGCGGGCGGCAAGGCCGAAACCATCGCCGCGCCTTCGGCTGAGTGAGTTTGTAGTTCGAAGATCGAAGATTGAATAGAAACAAAACCCATCCTTCTATTTTTCATCCTCCATCTTCAGTTTCTGAGGAAGTAGCAGGGTATTTGTTATGTTCGAGTCATTCATCAATGCAGTCCGCAATTTGTTCAACGTCCCGGAGCTGCGCAAGCGTGTTCTGTTTACGCTTGGCATGCTGATGATCTATCGCGCCGGAATTCACATTCCGGTTCCCGGCGTGGATCAGGAAGCTCTCAAACAGCTCTGGGGGCAGATCGGCGGGAATCTTTTCGGAGTGATGGATTTGTTTTCAGGCGGCAACCTGCGGCGCATCTCGATCTTCGCGCTCGGTATCATGCCGTACATCACCGCTTCAATCATTCTGCAGTTGATGACCTCCATAGACTTCATGGGTTTGAAGAAGGTTCAGGAAGAAGGCGAGCTTGGGCGCCGGAAGATCACTCAATACACGCGCTATCTGACGGTCGTTCTGTGCCTGATTCAGGGGATCGGGATTTCGTTCTGGTTGCAGCGGCAGCATGCCAGCATCGGCCCGCTGGTTCCTAACGGCGGATTCTGGTTTGTCTTCATCGCTACGCTGACGATGATGACCGGGACGATGTTCATTATGTGGATCGGCGAACAGATCACGGAGCGTGGGGTTGGCAACGGAATCAGTTTGTTGATTTTCGCTGGAATTGTTGTGGGGCTTCCGAACGCCGTTCGTCAATTGGCGAATAGAATTACAGACCCGCTTTCGGCCATCGGTGTGATCGCGCTGATTGTGGTAATGATTCTGGTGACGGCAGGCATAGTTTTCTTCGAGCGCGGAACGCGCAAAGTCCCGACCAATCACACTCGACGGATGGTCGGACGCCAGATGGTCGCTACAGCGTCATCGCATTTGCCGCTGAAGGTCAACATCGCTGGTGTGATTCCAGTGATCTTCGCCTCGTCGGTGTTGGCGATCCCGCAGACGCTCTCAACATTTGGCAGTTGGCCCTGGCTGCAGAAGGTCAACCAATGGTTGGGTGGCGGACATCCGATTTACGAGACGCTGTTTGTCGCGCTGATCATTCTCTTCGCGTTCTTTTACGTCTCGATTGTTTTCAACGCTGACGAAGTCGCCGAGAATCTGCGTAAGCAGGGCGCGTTCATTCCGGGCATCCGTCCTGGCAAACGCACCGGCGATTACCTGAACTCGATTTTGGTTCGGCTGACTACAGTCGGCGCAATCTATCTGGTTGTCGTGTGTTTGATCCCCCAATTGATGATCAGCGGCTTCAAGGTGCAATATCTGCCTTTGATCGGTCCCTGGCTTGACAGTTTTTTGCAGTCCACCGGCCTCGAATGGGTCATGACAGGGTTGGGATATACGTTCTACTTTGGCGGCACGAGTTTGCTAATCGTTGTTGGCGTCGCAATGGATACGATCAGCCAGATCGAAGCGCAGCTTGTGATGCGTCACTACGACGGGTTCCTGGGCCCGCGTGGCGGAAGATTGCGTGGCCGTAGGGTCGCGTGATCGCCGGGAGCAGGTTAATAGCCTATGTCGAAGATTATCGTGATGATCGGCGCGCCAGGCGCGGGCAAAGGAACGCAATCGCGGTTGCTTTCTGAAAAGTACGGTTATCCGCAAATCTCGACTGGCGATATTCTGCGCGAAATGGCTCAGGCGGATACCTCGCTCGGACGAAAGATCAAGGAAACGATGGCGGCGGGCCAACTGGTCAGTGATGAAATCCTTGCTCAAGTCATCCTGGAGCGGACTTCGCAGCCTGATTGCGAAAACGGGTACATCCTGGATGGTTATCCGCGCACATTGAATCAGGCGCATCTTCTTGAAGATCTGGCGCTGAAGCAGCGCAAGCAGGTGCATCTCGCGCGCGTGGTTGTGTCTGAAGACGCGTTGTTCAAAAGGCTGACGGGCCGCCGCACCTGCGCCAAGTGCGGCGAGATCTATAACATCTATTTCCGTTCGCCCAAAGTCGAAGGCGTTTGCGATCTGGATGGCGCGCCGCTCGCGCAACGTAGTGATGACAATCCGGAGTCGGTGAGCAGGAGATTTGAAGAGTACAGGCGATCCACTGCGCCGCTGATTGATTACTATCGGCAGAGTGGCCGGCTGATCGAGTTGGATGGCGAACTGCCCGTAATGGAAGTTTTTGAAAAACTGTGCGCCGTCATTGAAGGCCCGAAAAGCTAATGAAGCTGGAGGAGTCCAAGTGAGGTCTCCGATTTATAAAGATGGTAATTCGTAAGTCAGGTAGCGAACTGGAAAAAATGCGGCGCGCCGGGTTGATTGTTGCCGAGACGCTGCGCGGTCTGCGAAGTATGGTCGAGCCTGGCGTGACGACCCGCCAATTGGACGCTTACGCCGAAAAGAAAATCCGCTCCGCCGGCGCTTACCCGACTTTCAAGGGGTATCGCGGATTTCCAGCTTCAATCTGCGCTTCGGTTAATGACGAAGTCGTCCATGGCATCCCGTCGGATCGCAAATTGCGTGACGGCGACATCATCAAGATTGATTGCGGCGCGACTCTGGATGGTTACGTCGGTGACGCGGCGATCAGTATTCCGGTCGGAGGCATTTCGTCGGAGATTGAAAAGTTGTTGCAGGTGACGCGGGAGTCTCTTTTCAAGGCGTTGGAAAAGATGATTCCCGGCAATCGCCTTTACGATGTTTCTTACGCTGTCCAGGAACACGTCGAAGATCGCGGTTATTCGATTGTGCGTGAATTCTGCGGTCACGGGGTGGGCCAACGTATGCACGAAGACCCGCAGGTCCCGAATTACGGGCGTCCGGGGACAGGGCCGAAGCTAAAAGAAGGCTGGGTGCTGGCGGTCGAACCGATGGTCAACGCAGGCAGCCACGAGGTAAAAATATTGCCTGACGGCTGGACGGTGAAGACCAAAGACGGAAGAGCCTCATCGCATTTTGAACACACAATTGCGGTGACGGGAAATGGGCCGATGGTGCTCACAGCGCTTGATGATGGCTCAATGGTTTTGTGAATGTCTGAGCAGGCCGACCTTTAGAGGGCCTGATCATAATTGTTGATGCGACCCTCTAAAAAACTGGCTGATGACAGTACTTGAACCGGTCATTGGCATCTGACTTGCAAAATGAAGATGTGTGGTTATAATGCCGGTTTCGCACATTAGCTGAAAAGATAATCTTAAGTAAGAGGGTATGTCGAAAGAAGATGCAATAGAGGTGCAGGCGACGGTGCTGGAGACACTGCCCAACGCGATGTTCAAAGTCGAATTGGAGAACAAGCATCAGGTTCTGGCTCATATCTCAGGAAGAATGCGAAAGAACTTCATCAAGATTCTCCCAGGTGACAAGGTTCTGGTTGAGCTTTCACCTTATGACCTGACTCGCGGGCGAATTGTCTACCGCTTCAAATAGTCTTCCGTGACATGCTCCAACGCAATCGAGATTAACTATGAAAGTCAGAGCATCAGTAAAAAAAATCTGTGACAAGTGCAAGATCATACATCGCCACGGCGTCGTGCGCGTCATCTGTGTGAACCCAAAGCATAAGCAGAGACAAGGATAAATCTTGAATCTCGGCTTCGAGATTCAGTAGTGGAGAGATTACATGGCTCGTGTTGCAGGCGTAGACTTACCGCCACAAAAACGCTCACAAATTGGATTGACATACATTTACGGAATCGGCAGATCGCGCGCGACGAGCATTCTCAGCGAAGCTCAGGTTGACATTCATAAGAAGATCCGCGATCTGAGCGAAGAAGAGTTGAACCGCATCCGCGCGATTGTGGACGCGCAGGGCAACATCGAGGGCGATTTGCGTAAGGCGATCCAACTGGACATCAAACGGTTGATGGACATCGGCTGTTATCGCGGGTTGCGTCACCGCAAGGGATTGCCTGTGCGTGGACAGCGCACTCACACCAATGCGCGAACCCGCAAGGGACCGCGTCGCGCGACGATTGCGAAGAAGAAGGTTGCCGGCAAGAAATAACATCTGATTATGGCAAAACAACAACAAACCTCAGGCAAAAAGAAGGTTTTCAAAAAGAAAGAGAAAAAGGTCGTGCCGCAAGGCATCGTCCACATTCAGGCCACTTTCAACAACACTCTCGTGAGCATCACTGACCTTAACGGCAACCTCGTCGCCCAGTCATCAGCCGGCGCGATGGGGTTTCGCGGGTCACGCAAAGGTACTCCATTCGCCGCCCAGCAGGCCGCAAACAAGGCTGCCGGAATAGCGCGCGACAGCGGGATGCGTTCAGTCGAGGTTCGTGTGAAAGGGCCAGGATCGGGGCGTGAATCGGCGATTCGCGCGATCCAGGGCGCGGGCATTGACATCAAGCTGATTCGTGACGTGACGCCGATTCCGCACAACGGCTGCCGCCCGCCGAAGCGCCGTAGAGTTTAGTTCATTGTCTTGGTGGGACGAATGGCTTGTCCCACATTCACGGAGGAAAGAGATTGGCAAGAGATAGAGGTAAACACTGTCGTATGTGCCGGCGTGAAGGGATGAAGCTCTACCTCAAAGGTGAGAAGTGCTACAAGCCTTCATGCCCAATCGAGAAGCGCGGAACCAATCCGCCGGGACAGCACGGCCCGAACGCCAGGCGCAAACCGATCGGTTATGGCGAGCAGTTGCGTGAGAAACAACGCGTCAAGCGAATCTACAATCTGCTCGAAACGCAGTTCCGCAACTACTTTGAAAAGGCTGCGGGGCAGAAAGGCGTAACCGGCGAAAACCTGCTCTCGTTGCTCGAACGCCGCCTGGACAATGTGATTTTCCGTCTGGGCTTCGCGATGTCGCGCCGTCAGGCGCGACAGTTCGTGCGGCACGGGCACGTCAGCGTCAACGGGCGCAAGGTCAACATTCCGTCGTTCCAGGTGAAGGTCGGGGATGAAATCGCAGTCCGCGAGAAAAGCGCGGACAACGTTCACATTCAGGGAGCGTTCCAGACTTCGGGCGGGCGTGGCCGTCCCGGATGGCTGGAGATTGTCAACCCGGACAAACTGGTCGGTCGCGTGACCGCGATGCCGCGCCGTGAAGATGTTGATCAGAATATCAACGAACAGTTGATCGTAGAGTTGTACAGCAAGTAGTCGTGCCCACAGATTTGCCGCGCTGAGCACGATTACGAGCCTCGCCACCCGACGAGATCGTCTTCGGCTCAGCCTTTACAAGGTTGGCAAGGGAAATCTGCGAGGCGCGTAGGCCACAGTCAGCAAAGTTGGGAGATGTGGAAGGTAAAATGTGGACCGGATTCCAAAAACCGAAGCGATTGTCATGCGAGTCAATGACTGATCGCTACGGGCGGTTCTCCGCCCAACCATTTGAGCGCGGCTTCGGCACAACTATCGGTAACAGTTTGCGTCGCGCTCTTCTTTCGTCAATCGAAGGGGCCGCAATCACCGCCGTGCGTATCGAAGGCGTGTTGCACGAGTTCTCTTCGATTCCCGGTGTCGTTGAGGATGCCACCGATATCATCCTCAACCTTAAACAAATTCCGTTCAAACTCCATTCCGGTGAAGCGAAAACCATCCGTATTTCGCGCTCCGAACCAGGAGAAATGAAATCGGGAGATATCGAACTGGATAGCGACGTGGAGGTTCTTGATCCGAACATCCACATCGCCACGGTGAGCGAAGGTGGTAATCTGAACATCGAAATGCGGCTCAAGCGGGGACGTGGTTACATCTCGGCTGATCGCAACTTCGATGACGATCTGCCGGTCGGTTACATCCCGGTTGATTCCGTTCATTCGCCAATCACCAAAGTCAATTTTCACGTCGAAGCCGCCCGGCTTGGGCAGGATACCGATTACGATAAATTGCTGCTCGAAGTCTGGACCAACGGCAGCGTCACGCCGGAATACGCTATCGGCCTGGCGGCGAAGTTGATCAAGGATCACATGGCGATCTTCATCAATTTCGAGGAAGAGATTCACGAACAGCCAGAGCCTGTCGTGCAAAAGGTTCTCCCGGCGCACAACGAGCATCTCGATAAATCGGTTGATGAGCTTGAGCTTTCAGTCCGCTCCTACAATTGTCTGAAGAATTCGGACATCAAATCAATTCGTGATTTGGTTCAGAAGAGCGAAGCCGAGATGCTGAAGACCAAGAATTTCGGGCGCAAGTCGTTGAACGAGATCAAAGACATTCTGACGAGCATGGGGCTTGGGCTGGGGATGAAGTTCGATGAACAGGGAAACGTCACCAAAGGCCCTGACGCGCCGTAATAATTCAAAGGAATAAAAAGTCATGAGACACCTTGTCGCACACAGAAAATTGGGGCGAACCTCGTCGCACCGGAAAGCGCTGCTCAGAAACCTTTGCACGTCGTTCGTGCTGCACGAACGCATCATCACGACGCTGCCGAAGGCGAAGGAATTGCGCCCCTACGCGGAGAAAGCGGTCACGCTGGGACGCCGCGCGCGCGCCGCACGTGAGGCCGGGCAGAACGAGGTTGCGGTGCATGCCGCTCGTCAGGCGGCGGCGTTTTTCTTCTCAGGCAACGCCGGACTGGACAGCAAAAAACATGATTCGACCGCTGAACGCACCGCCGGTGTCGCGGCGTTGAAAAAATTGACCGGCGATCTGGCTGAACGTTTCGCTGACCGCCCCGGCGGATACACGCGAATCTTCAAGCTCGGCCCGCGCAAAGGCGATGGGGCCGAAATGGCTTTGATCGAATTCGTCGGCAGCGAAGACAAAAAGGCTGTTAAGGACAAAGACGAAAAGGCCGGGAAAAAGTAGGCAGTTTGAGAGGCGGTCTCTCGCACAGTTTGCGATAAGCCTCAGCCGTGCGAGGCATCACGCGGTTGAGGCTTTAACTTTTATCCTCACTTGCGCCGGAGATGTGATCGTCAAACGGTAGAAATTCTGTCAGCGTTTGGCTGTGTCTTAACCCCCGATGAGCTATGAAAAAGACGGAGCGTAAAACCAAAACTACACCGGTAAAAAGCGCCAGCAAACTTGTCATCCCGCATTCATCAGCGAACGCCGAAACGGGCGAGCATCTGAACCTCACGGAAATCAAAGAACTGATCGAATTGGTTTCGGAGAAACAGTTCAACGAGTTTGAGCTTGAACGCGGCAGTTTCAGGCTCCGTCTTCAGAAAGGTTCGGGTAAGCCGGTTGCTGAAACGCCCCAGCGCGTAGCTCAAATTCCGCAGGCCGCCGGCGAAAGCAAGCCGGTTGAGTTCGCCGCCGCTGCTCCCGCCGTGACACAACCTGCCGCTGCGCCTGAACCTGCTCCGGCGGAAGAGAAATTGCACATTGTTTCCTCGCCCATTGTCGGCACTTTTTACCGCGCGTCATCGCCGACGGCTGAACCCTTCGCCAAACTCGGCGACGCTGTCGAGACCGGAAAGACGCTCTGCATTATCGAGGCGATGAAACTGATGAACGAGATTCAATCCGACGCCAGCGGAACTATCGCCAAGATCTTCGCTGAAAACGGCCAACCCGTCGAATACGGTCAACCATTGTTTGGAATCAAAGTTTAGTTTTCAGTTTCCAGTTTTCAGTTTCCAATTGGCGATCTCATATCTTGCGGGGAGCTGAAAACTGAAAACTGAAAACTGAAAACTGAGCTATGTTCAAAAAAATCCTGATCGCCAATCGTGGTGAAATCGCCTGCCGGGTCATCTGGGCTTGTCGTGAGCTTGGCATCAAAACCGTCGCCGTGCATTCCGAAGCTGACCGCGACGCTCTGCACGTGCGGTTCGCCGACGAAGCCGTTTGCGTCGGTCCTGCGCCATCGGCTCAAAGCTATCTGAACATTCCGCAAATCATCTCCGCCGCTGAAATCACCAACGTTGATGCGATTCATCCCGGATACGGATTTCTCTCCGAAAATCCGCACTTCGCCGAAGTCTGCCGCGAATGCAACATCACCTTCATCGGCCCTTCGCCCGAAGTGATCCGAATGATGGGCGACAAGGCGGAAGCCAAACGGACAATGAAAGCCGCGGGCGTCCCCGTCACGCCCGGCAGCGAGGGTTTGATCGAAGACGAAGAAACCGCGATCAAAGAAGCCGAAGCCATTGGCTACCCCGTGTTGATCAAAGCGACGGCGGGCGGCGGCGGGCGTGGCATGCGCGTCGCTTACAACCGCGAAGAACTGAGCAACGCCTACAACACAGCCCGCGCCGAAGCCGAAGCCGCGTTCAAAAACAGCGGCGTTTACCTGGAAAAATACATCGCCAACCCGCGCCACATTGAAATTCAGGTGCTCTGCGATAATCACGGCGGAGTGGTTCACCTCGGCGAACGAGAATGCTCAGTCCAGCGCCGCCATCAGAAACTGATCGAAGAATCGCCATCGCCCGCCGTCGGTTACGACCTGCGCCAGGAGATGGGCCGCGTCGCCGTCGAAGCCTGCAAACGGATCGGATACAACAACGCCGGCACAATCGAATTCCTGCTCGACGAAGACGGCAGTTTTTATTTCATGGAGATGAACACGCGCATCCAGGTTGAACACCCCGTGACCGAGATGGTCACGATCTCCGATCTGGTCGCGGCGCAAATTCGCATCGCCGCCGGAGAAGAGTTGAACTACACCCAGGATCAGTTGATCTTCGTCGGCCACGCCATCGAATGCCGGATCAACGCCGAAGACCCTGAAACGTTCACACCCAGCCCGGGTCGCATCACGACGTTGAATCTGCCTTCCGGCGCCGGCGTCCGCGTGGACACCGCGATTTACGACGGTTACTTCGTTCCGCCGCATTACGATTCGCTGATCGCCAAAGTCATCGTCCACAGCCGGACGCGCGAACGAGCCATCGCCCGCATGCGGCGCGCGCTGGAATCAATGGTGGTCGAAGGCATCAAGACGACAATCCCGCTTCACCTGAAAATTCTCAACGAGCCTGATTTCATCGCCGGAAACATCTCGACCAGGTTTATGGACAGGTTTTTGAAGTAGGCCGCGTCTAAAGTTTATCCAGCGAACATGGCCAGCGGTTATGGCGTTGGCGTTGTAGTTGTTCGAGGGTATGATGTGCGCCGTCATCGGATTTCCGATTCCATGCCTGGCCAAAATCGTAGAAGCCAGATGCCGTTTGACGCTACATAACGGAGGTACATCGTGCTTTTCAAAACCCTCAGCGCAGCCGTGTACGGGATAGACGCAGAGCTTGTCGAAGTCGAAGTAGACTTGACGCCGCGAGCCGGAGATTCACAGCACGACACGATTGTCACGGTCGTCGGGTTGCCTGATCTGGCCGTGCGCGAAAGCCGGGAGCGGATTCGCGCCGCGATCACCAATTGCGGCTTCTTCTTTCCCGTGCACAAAATCACGATCAATCTCGCCCCCGCTGATGTGAAAAAAGAAGGCTCGGCCTTCGACCTGCCCATCGCCATCGGAATTCTGGGAGCGAATGGCGACCTCAAGCGCGAGCAACTCGATGACACGTTGCTGGTAGGAGAACTGGCGCTCGATGGCCGCGTGCGTGCGATCCGCGGAGCGCTGCCGATTGCGGTTGCGGCCAAACGCGAAGGACTCAAGCGCCTCCTGCTGCCAATCGAAAACGCCCGCGAGGCCGCAGTGGTCGGCGGTTTGGACGTCTATCCGGTCAAAGACCTGCGCGAGGTCGTCACACTGCTCAACGCGGATCAGCCGCCTGAGCCGATGCGGGTTGATCTTGAGCAGATGCTGGGAAGCGCGGATCAATATCTGGTTGACTTCCGCGAAGTGCGCGGGCAGATGCACGCTAAACGCGCGCTCGAAGTCGCCACGGCTGGAGGGCACAACATTCTGATGATCGGCCCTCCCGGATCGGGGAAAACAATGCTGGCGAAGCGCATCCCTTCGATCCTGCCGCCGATCACATTTGAAGAAGCGCTGGAGACGACCAAGATTCACAGCGTGGCGGGCTTCACCGATTCGCGCGGCCTGCTCACCGTCCGCCCGTTTCGCTCGCCTCATCATACGATCAGCGACGCAGGGTTGATCGGCGGCGGCGCGATTCCCAGGCCCGGCGAAGTCTCGCTGTCGCATCACGGCGTGCTGTTTCTGGATGAACTTCCTGAATTCGAGCGCAACGTTCTTGAAGTGCTGCGCCAGCCGCTCGAAGATCAAAAGGTGACGATCAGCCGCGCCGCGATGTCGCTGACATTTCCGAGCAGCTTTATGCTCGTCGGCGCCATGAATCCATGCAACTGCGGCTTTCATGGCGATCCGACCAGGGAATGCCGCTGCACTCCTCCGCAAATTCAACGCTACATTTCAAAAATCTCCGGCCCGTTGCTCGACCGGATTGACATTCACATCAATGTTCCCGCCGTCAAAGTCAGTGAGCTATCGGCGCAGGAGAGCGATGAAGGTTCAGTCGAAATTCGCGCGCGCGTGGTCAAAGCGCGAAATATCCAGCAGGAACGGTTCACCGGCGAAAGCGCTTACTGCAACGCCCAGATGCCGCCACGACTCATCCGCAAATATTGCCAACTCAGCCCGTCATCTCAACAACTCCTTGAACGCGCGATTATGAAGATCGGGTTGTCGGCGCGCGCGTATGACCGGATTCTCAAAGTGAGCCGGACAATCGCGGATTTGGAGGGAGTGGAGCAGATCGCGGAGAAACATATTTCCGAAGCTGTGCAATACCGGACGCTGGATCGCACTTACTGGCAATAAGAATGAGACTCACACCGCGCAACTAACCTTTTCCCAACTCTTCTAACAAAACAGCCGCCATTTTCGCCACACCGAACCGCCATTTTCGCCACATCTATCCATAGCGCAGAGAGAGACAGAAGAAGCGCGGCAAGGGCTTCTTCACGGAGAGCGTATAACTGTTTGAATCTACAGGCGCTGATGCTGTCGCTGCCGCGCTCGCGCCGCGAACGGAAGTGGTATGCGGATTGATGAAAGATGCTCGATCTTCACGGCGCTGGTGAGTTCAACCAACGGACAAGCCCTCTATCTCAGGAAACTTACCTTCGCCTTCTTAATCGCTTCGACCTGAAGCCCAGGTGGAAAAACAGGCAAATTTGCCGGTAAAGCTTGACCAGGGGAACGACTTTGAAAAAAGCGCCACGATCAGGAGTTAGAGCCGCCGCGAAATTCTTTTACGAGGGTTCGGAGAAGTTTTGGATTCGCGGCGTCACATACGGCACGTTCGAGCCGCGCAACGGGAGCGATTATCCGCAGCCTGAGCGCGTGGCCCAGGATTTCGCCTTGATGCGCGAGGCCGGCGTCAACACCGTGCGCATTTACACCGCGCCGCCCGCGTATCTGCTGGACGAAGCCGCCCGCCAGGGATTGCGCGTAATCGTCGGTCTGGCCTGGATGCAGCACATCTGCTTTCTGGATGATCCGAAAGTGGCTGAACAGATTCGCGCGCAGGTCAAACGCGATGTTCAATCCTGCGCCGGTCATCCGGCGGTTCTCGCTTTCGCCATCGGCAACGAAATCCCGCAACAGATCGTGCGCTGGTACGGCGCGAAGCGGATCGAGAAATTCCTCAAGCGACTCTACACCGACGTGAAGCGCATCGCGCCGGACAAGCTGGTCACGTACGTCAACTTTCCGCCGACCGATTACCTCGACCTATCGTTTCTGGATTTCGTTTGCTTCAACGTCTTTCTGCACGAAGAAACGAGCTTCAAAGCCTATCTGGCCAAGTTGCACAACGTCGCCGGCAATCGCCCGCTGGTACTGACTGAGCTTGGGATGGACAGCATCCGCGAGGGAGAAGACGGGCAGGCGAGTTTCCTCGATTGGCAGTTGCGCGAAGCATACAAAGACGGGGCCGCCGGCGCGTGTGTTTTCTCGTGGACTGACGATTGGTATCGCGGCGGCAATCAGATCAGCGACTGGGCCTTCGGAATGGTTGACGCCGAGCGCAAGCCGAAGCCCGCTTACCACGCCGTCAAATCGCGCTTCGCGCGCATCCCGTTCGAGATTGAAGCGCAAGCCGGATGGCCGAAAGTCTCGGTCGTGATTTGCGCCTACAACGCGGCGAGCACAATCGAAGACAATCTGGAATCGCTCACGCGGCTGAATTATCCGAATTACGAAGTGATCGTCGTCAACGACGGCTCGAAGGACGCCACGCCGGAGATTGCCGCGCGCTATCCGTTCAAGCTGATCAGCGTGCCGAACGGCGGTTTGAGCGCGGCGCGCAATCTGGGCTGGCGCGCGGCGACGGGCGAAATCGTCGCTTACACCGACGCCGACACGCGCGTTGATCCAGACTGGCTTTCGTATCTCGTCGGGCCGTTCCTGACGACTGACGTGGTGGGCGTTGGCGGGCCGAACGTCGTGCCTGAAGATGACGGCTGGGTTGCGCAGTGTGTGGCGCGCAGTCCCGGCGGCCCCACGCACATTTTATTCAACGACACGGTCGCCGAACACATTCCGGGCTGCAATATGGCCTTCCGCCGCCGGGCGCTGGAAGAAGTGGGCGGCTTCGATCCGACGTACACGAAGGCTGGCGACGATGTGGACATTTGCTGGCGCTTGCAGGAGCGCGGCTGGCATCTGGCCTTCAGTCCCTCGGCGCTAGTCTGGCATCATCATCGCAATTCGGTCGGAGCTTATTGGCGGCAGCAGGTCGGCTACGGCGAGGGCGAAAGTTTCCTGGAGCATCGCCATCAGGAGAGATTCAATGAGCGCGGGCAGACTCGCTGGCAGGGGCGCATCTACAGCCATTTGCCGGCTTACCGCTCGCTCTTCAAATCGGTGATCTATCACGGGCGTTGGGGAGCGGCGGCGTTCCCGTCTGTCTATCAGGGCGGCGTGAACAGTTGGAGTTGCCTGCCGCAGATGCTCGAATGGCAAACCGGGACATTGATCGCGCTCGTCAGCGCGATACTGTTACCGAAGATGCTGGCCGTCGCGGGATTGATGTTCGCGGCGACCATGTGGCGCTGTTTCGCGCATGCCTGGGAAACCAGGCTGGACGACGCGACGGCCTCCGGTTCGCTGTCAATTCGGATGAAGAGCCGGTTGATGATCGTGTGGCTGCATTACATTCAACTGTGGGCGCGTTTTCGCGGCCGCGTCAAAGGCTATTTCAGTCCGAGCAGTCTTACGCCCGAAGGCCGCCGATTGATGGATGGCGCGCCGGGCTTGTCGCCGGGGGACGCATTGCGATTGTTGGTCTACCGATTGGACGCGACATACTGGGACATGCGCTACACGCTGATTGACAGCTTCCTGCTCTCGCTCAAACGAATCAGCGAGCAGGCGCTCGCGCCTGTGCGCTGCGATGACGGATGGCAGCAGGAATACGATCTGCGCGTGCGCGCCTGCCGCAATTGCTCGCTGAAGATCAAACTGACGGCGGAAGATCACGGCGGGATGAAGCGGCTTTTCCGCGCGCGCATCGAATTGCACAAGCCCTGGCGCTTCTGGGCGATGATCGCCGCCGCTGCGGTTCTGGGCGGTTTTCTGGGGCATTCGTTCGGTCATTCCTGGATTGCGCCCGCCGCGTTGTTCGCCGTGTTGGCTTTGACACTGGTGATTCGCCAGATGAGCAAATATGGCGGGCAGACGTTGACCGCTCTGGAAGTCGTGGCGCATGAGTTGAAACTTTATTCGCTGGTCAAAACGCAGGCGGTGGAGCATAAAGAAAACGAGCCGGTCTTGGAAGAGAACTAATGCCATGTGCAATATGGCGTTTGAAAATTAACTACAACAACAGCGTAGGGGCGGGTTTTCCCCGCCCGCATCCGCTACTGAGGAGCTTGGGCGGGGAAAACCCGCCCCTACGCTGTTGTTGCATTATTTACTCAAAGACCGTATGGCATATGAAGCAAGAAAAACCGAAGGGTGTTTATCGGTGGGCGCTCTCTTACCTGCGGCCGTATCGCAAACGGCTATTGATCCTCCTGTCGCTCACCATCGTCGAGATTGTTTCCGGCCTGTTGCTGCCCTGGCCGATGAAGTTCATCGTTGACCACGCGTTGGGCAGCGCGCCTGCGTCAGGCCCAGCCTCAGATTGGATGGCTGGCGTCATCAGCTTTCTGGGCGCCAACCGAGTGGCGATGCTGGCGCTGGGCTGTGTGGCTTATCTGATCTTTCATTATGCCAGCGAATTTATTTCGGTCGCGCACACGCAGATGCAGCAGAGCATCGGACAGCGATTGATCTTCGATTTGCGGCGGCAGTTGTTCGGCCATTTGCAGAGCCTTTCATTGCGTTATCACCTCAAACGCGGGCCGGGCGAAACCATCTATCACATCGAGAACGATTCTTACTGCGTCGAGAGCCTGACGCTTGGCGGCGTCTTGCCGCTCGCCAGTTCGGCGGCCACGCTCGGCGCGATGTTCGTCGTGCTGTTGCGTATGAACTGGCAGGTTGCGCTGCTCTCGCTGCTTGTCGTGCCTTTCCTGCTCTGGGTCAATCGTCATTACGCCGAGCGCATCGTTGACCGCTCCGAACGCGTCAAGACTCTGGAGGCCGGATTGATCAATCTCTTCCACGAGGTCTTCACCTCGATCCGCGTCGTCAAGGCATTCGGGCGTGAACCGCACGAGCAGCAGCGATTCAAGGATCAGGGCGCGACCACGCTGGACGAACGCATCAAGCTGACGCTGCAGGAATCGCTCTACGCCGCGATGATCAACGTCGTCACGACAGGCGGCACGGCTCTGGTTCTGTTTGTCGGCGGTTACAATGTTTACCGGCAGCGGATGACCATCGGCGATCTGCTGGTGGCGTTGACATATCTCGGCTCGGTCTTCGGCCCGCTGGTCACGATGAGCCACACGTTCGGCAATGTGCAGGCTTCGGTGGCGAGCGCGCGCCGCGCGCTGCGCACTTTGCAGACCGAACCGGAGTTGCGCGACCGTCCGGGCGCGGTCGAGGCCGGGCGGTTGCGCGGCCATATCGAATTCCGCGACGTGCATTTCCATTACGACGACGAATCGCCTGTGCTCGAAGGCGTTTCGTTCGACGCCAGGCCGGGCCAGATGATCGCGCTCGTCGGATTGACCGGCGCGGGCAAGACCAGCATGGTCAGCCTCATCCCGCGCTTTTACGATGTGATCTCGGGACAAACGATTGTTGACGGGCGCGATGTGCGCGATTACAAACTGCGCTCGCTGCGCGACCAGATCGGCATCGTGTTGCAAGAGCCGGTGCTCTTCACCGGCACAATCGCCGACAACATTCGTTACGGGCGGCTCGACGCGACCGACGAAGAAGTAATCGCAGCGGCCAGGGCCGCCTACGCGCACGATTTCATCATGAGCAAGGAAGACGGATACCAGACGATGCTCGGCGGCGACGAAGGAATCTATCTTTCGGGCGGCGAGCGGCAACGCATCTCGATTGCGCGTGCGTTTCTGAAGAACGCGCCGATCCTGATCATGGATGAACCGACATCGTCGCTCGACGCGCGCGCCGAAGCGAGTATCTTCGAAACGATGCGCGAGTTGATGATGGAGCGAACGACAATCGTCATCGCGCACAGGCTCTCGACCGTGCGCGACGCCGACAAGATTCTGGCGCTCGATGGCGGACGAATAATTGATGAGGGACGGCACGAAGAGTTGCTGCGCCGCGTCCCGCTCTACCGCGAATTGTGCGAGCGTCTGGCGATGGGCGACATCCCGGCGCAGGACGAAATGGAGTTGGCCAACGCCGAGGTGGCTTAGGGTAGAAGGATGCGCCTGAATTTACTGGAAATTTTGGAATGTCCGTACTGCGGCGGTTCGTTTGCGCTCGACGAAGGAGCGAGCTTGCGGCGCAGCGGTGACGAAATCACCACCGGCGTTTTGCGCTGCCAATGCGCCAGCTATCCGGTTGTTGACGGCATCCCTGTGTTGATAGCCGCTTACTCCGGCGACGCCGCGTTCCAGCAACTGCTCGCCGACGACCCGGATCAGGCGCTCTTCACGGCGCTGGAATTGGACGAAGAGCGGCAAGCGGCTTTCAAACAATTTCTGGCGCAGGGCGACGCGGGGACTTATCGCAATTGCATTGAAATCTTTTCGCCGGGCAATGAGGGGCCGTATTTCGTCCATCGCTTTGCAAACCCGACGTATCTTGTAGGACAGGCGATATTCCGAGCGATCGGCAGCGACCAACGATGCTTCACGCGACGGGCGATTGATCTGGCCGGTGGATCAGGACATCTGACGCGCGCGCTCTGCGAGATCGCAGGCGGGGCCGAAGTCTTTCTGGCCGAGACCAATTTCTGGAAGCTCTGGATCGCTCGAAGGATCATCGCGCCGGAATGCATTCCAGTCTGTTGCGATGCGGAAGCGCCGCTGCCGTTCAAACGCGGCAGCTTTTCGCTCGCCTTCTGCTCGGACGCTTTTCATTACATCTGGTCGAAGCGGCAATTCGCCTGCGAGATGATGCGGATGGCCGGCGACGATGGCGTGATCGTCATCAACCACGTTCACAACGCGCTGCGGGAAAATTACTCAGTCGGATTGCCGCTCGCGCCGCAGTGGTGGCGCAATCTGTTCAGCGGTTATGGCGCGCGCGTCTTCAAGGAGAGCGAGGCGCTCGACAGCGTTATTGAACATCGCGCGATTGATCTTTCGCCTGATTATTCCGATGAAGAACTGGCGGACGAGCAGGCGTTGTTTCTGATCGCCACGCGGCTCGAAGGAATGTTTCGGAAGTATGAATATTCCGGCGCGCAGTTCGATTCGGGCGTGTGGCGTCTCAATCCGCTTTACGAGGTTGAGCGAAGCGGTGATGGCGCGGTCTTGCGGCTGGCGTTTCCTTCAGCGAGTTACGAGGACGAATACAAAGCCTGTAAACGTTACCTGCCCGAACGACTTGAATTGACAAACGAAACGATCGGAAATCTTGAAGCGGGAGAGTTGAGCGGCGAGGCGTCCGAATTGGCCGCGCGCTACATCGCGCTAAACGTGCCGAAGGGATACCTGTGAATTACCAAAACAGCGAAGGAGTGAAAGAGTAGTGAACGAGAAGCCGAGCAAGGGAAAGATTATTGTCTTTGGAATCCTCTTCTGGTACCCGCTGGCCGGAGTGACTTATCAGTTTCTCCATTATTTGATCGGGCTGCGCAGGCTCGGCTACGACCCTTATTACATCGAGGACTCAGGGCGATGGATTTACGATCCCCGGATCAACGACATCTCCGGCGACGCGTCCGGCAACATCGAAGCGGTCGTCCCGATTCTCGAAGCGCACGGCTTTCGTGACCGCTGGGCCTTTCGCGGAAATTATCCGGACGGCCAATGCTACGGGTTGTCTGAAAGTCAGATATTGCGGCTTTACCGCGAAGCTGACGCGTTCCTCAACGTCACCGGAGCGCAGGAGATTCGAGAAGAGCACATGGCTTGCCCGCGCCGCGTTTACGTTGAATCCGATCCGTTCGCTTCTCAGGTGAAGGTGGCGAAGGGAGACGAGATGACCATCACGACGCTGGCCGCGCACGATACGCTTTTCAGCTTTGGCGAAAACCTGGGCGCGCCCGATTGCGACACGCCGATTGAGCGCTTCCGCTGGCTCCCGACGCGCCAACCTGTGCTCATTGATATGTGGAACAACCCTGACGGCGGGAGCGAAACTTACACGACCATCACCACCTGGCATAACAAAGGCAAGAACATCACCTATCGCGGCGACACCTATTACTGGACGAAGGATCGTGAGTTTGAAAAATTCCTCGACCTGCCGCGCCGCCGGCCAATGTCCTTCGAGCTGGCCGCCGGTGTTGACGAAGATGTCGAGCGGCGGTTGCGCGATCACGGCTGGCGACAGACGCATTCGGTGGAAATATCGAAGGACTTTGATCGCTATCGCAGTTATATCCAAAACTCGCGCGGAGAGTTCACCATCGCGCGCGATCAGTACGTGCGGCCGCACACCGGCTGGTTCAGCGACCGCAGCGCCTGCTATCTGGCCGCTGGCCGCCCGGTGATCACGCAGGAGACCGGCTTCAGCAAGTTCCTGCCGACGGGCAAAGGACTCTTCGGCTTCAAAACTATGGATGACATTCTGGCGGCGGTGGATGCTGTCGAGAGCGATTACGAAGGCAATTGCCGCGCGGCGCGCGAAATCGCCGAAGAGTATTTCGCCGCCGAAAAGGTGATCGGCAGCCTGATGGAGCGCGCGGGATTGTAGGAGCGACAGATTGAAGATTATTTGCGCAGGCAATTTGATCCGTTACCCGCTCGGCGGTTTCACCTGGCACCACCTGCAATATCTGGCGGGGTTCGCGCGGCTGGGGCACGAGATCACTTATGTCGAAGATTACGGCTGGGCCGATTCGTGTTACGACCCGGCGCGCTGCGACATGACTTCCGATCCGAGTTACGGGATCGCATACCTGATGAAGTTGCTGCGCCCGCACGGTCTCGACAGGAGTTGGTGTTACCTGGCCGAGGATGGCGAAGCGCACGGAATGCCGCGACGGCAGTTTGCCCGGCTCTGCCGCGAATGCGACGTATTTTTCAATCTGAGCAACATCAACTGGGTTCCCGAATTCGAGTTGTGCGCGCGGCGCGCGATGATTGACACCGACCCGGTTTTCACGCAGATCGGCGGGCACGGAATGAGCGAGAGCTTTGATCAATATCACGTTCTTTTCAGCTACGGCGAAAACGCGCATCGGCCCGGTTGCGATATGCCGACCGGCGGCGCGCGATGGCTGCCGACGCGGCAACCGGTGACGCTCGATCTCTGGCCGGTGACACAAGGCGAACCGGCGGCGCCGTTCACCACCGTGATGAACTGGTCGGCGTACAGCGAGCGCGAGCACGACGGGCGCGTTTACGGGCAGAAAGACCGCGAGTTCACTCCGTTCTTTTCGCTGCCGAACGAGACCGGGCGGTTGATGGAGATTGCGCTCAACGCGTCGATGGAAGCGCGGGAACGATTGGCGGCTGGGGGCTGGCGTCTGGTCAATCCCGGCGAGGTGACGCGCGATCCGTGGACTTATCAGGATTATCTGCGATCTTCGCGCGCGGAATTCAGCGTGGCCAAACACGCTTACGTGAGCGCGCGCTGCGGCTGGTTCAGCGACCGCAGCGCGGGTTATCTGGCGATGGGCCGCCCCGTGATCGTTCAGGACACGGGTTTCAGCGACTTCCTGCCGTGCGGCAAGGGATTGCTGGCCTTTCGCTCTCCGGCGGAAGCGGTCGAGGCGATCAACCGGCTGGATGATGATTACGAAGCGCATTGCCGCGCCGCGCGCTCCGTAGCTGAAGAACACTTCGACGCGCGCCGTGTGCTGACAGATTTGCTGGAGCGCAGTTTCATCCGCGAACCGAAAGAGGAGAACCGATGAGCGCCGAAACAAAACAAAGCCCGGCAGCGCAGGCCAGGTCTGAAAAGTTTTTGGACTGGGACGACGCGCGCGACCTCGCGCCGATACTTGAAAAAGTACGGCCATTCACGATGGTTCCGGCTGAGTCGCTGATTGATCTGTCGCGCGTGGCTCGCGCGGCGCTGACCTATGGAATCCCCGGCGCCTTTGTCGAATGCGGCGTCTGGCGCGGCGGCAGTTCGTTCCTGATGGCGGAGACGCTCAAACGCGCGGGAGCGCGTGACCGGAAAGTCTGGCTGTTCGATTCTTACGAAGGCTTGCCGGCGCCGAAAGAGATAGACGGGACGAAGGCCTTCGAGTACGCGCGAAACACCGACAGCCCCTGGTATCACGACAACTGTTCGGCTTCGCTGGAAATTGTGCAGCGCGCCGCCGATGAACTCGGCCTCGGTTCCTGCACCGAATTCGTCAAAGGGTGGTTCGATCAGACGCTTGCGCTCAATCGTGATCGCATCGGGCCAATCGCGATTTTGCGGATTGACGCCGATTGGTACGACAGCGTGCGTTGTTGTCTTGAAAGCCTCTACGATCAGGTTGTCGAAGGCGGCTTCGTGATTTTCGACGATTACTACACGTTCGACGGATGCGCCATCGCCGTTCACGAATTTCTGGGCAAACGCGGCCTGTCGCATCAGATCGAGAACGTCATCGGAAGATGGGAAGGCGCGGAGTATTGTCAGTCGGCGCTTTTTCGCAAAGGTGGCGGAACGTGGCGCTGGCTCGATCAATGCTACCGGACAGCGCAGGAAGTGGCGTCGGTCATCCCGCCGGGAGAAACATTGATCCTGGCCGACGACGGAGCGCTCGGCGCCGACCTGACCATTGGCCGCCGCGCCATTCCGTTCATCGAGCGCGATGGGCAGTACTGGGGGCCTCCGCCGGACGGCGAGACGGCAGTTCGAGAGTTGGAACGATTGCGCGCGGCGGGAGCGAACTTCATGGTCTTCGGCTGGCCGGCTTTGTGGTGGCTCGATCATTACGGCGAATTGCGCGAGCATCTGAATTCGACTGCTCGCCGCATTCTGGAAAACGGGCGTCTGACAATCTTCGACCTGCGAACTGTTTCGTAAGGGGGAATAAGGGTGACAAAGGTTATTCAAAACACCATCAAACGCAGACTGAAAATCGCCCACATCGCGCCGGTGGCCACGACCATCCCGGCGGCAAAGAGCGGATCGGTCGAATTGGTATCGGCGTTGCTCACTGAAGAATTGGTCAAACGCGGGCACGACGTGACGCTTTTCGCCACCGGCAAGACCAGGACTTCAGCCCGGCTCTTCGCCACTTTTCCGCAGGGGTACTGGGAAGATATTGATATGTGGCCCTGGGAGCATTACGAACTGGTGCATCTGGCCGCAGCCTGCGAGCGCGCCGATCAATTCGACGTGATTCAATATCAGGCGGCGTATTACCCGATGAGCCTGGCCTTCACGCGGCTGATCAAGACGCCGATGGCGCACACGCTGCACCATCAGCCGCACCCGGAACAGCGCGACTTGTGGTTGTGTTATCCGGAGGCCAATCTGGTGGCGATTTCGAATTACCAGCGCGGCGCGCTCGAAGGTTTGAATTGCGCGGCGGTGATTCCGCACGGCATTGATTTGCAGAATTTCAAATTCAGCGCCGAGCCTGACGATTATCTTGTTTTCTTCGGACGCTTCACCGAAGGCAAAGGCCCGGTGCAGGCCATCGAGGTCGCCAAACGCGCGGGGATGCGGTTGCTGATGGCGGCGCCTGAATCGGGTTATTACTACGACGCGGTTGAGCCGCTCGTGGACGGCGAGCAGATTGTTTACCTCGGAGAGCTTGGGCATGAAGAGAAGGTCGAGTTGCTCGGCGGAGCGCGTGCGATGATTTATCCGATGCAGGTTGGCGAGCCGTTCGGGTTGGTGCTGATCGAGGCGATGGCCTGCGGCACGCCGGTCGCGGCGCTCGCCAAAGGCGCGGCGCCGGAGATTGTCATTGACGGCGTGAGCGGTTATGTGACAGAGACGCTCGACGAACTGGTTGCGAAATTACCGGACGTGATGGCCCTGCCGCGCGAGAACGTGCGGCGCCACGCCGAAGCGCATTACAGCGTCGAAGCGATGACCGAGGGTTATGAAGCGCTCTACTACCGCCTGGTCGCCGAACGCGAGGCCCGCGGAGGCATGGTGTTTAACGGAGGCAAGCTTGAATACGCTCCTGGCGATCTTTGCCCATCCCGATGACGAATCGCTGGTGGCCGGAGGCGCGCTGGCGCGATACGCAGCCGAAGGCTGGCGAACGGCTCTGATTTGCGCGACGCGCGGCGAATGGGGGCCGATCAGCGATGAATCGCTGGCCGATTACGAAAACCTGGGCGAAGTGCGGGAACGCGAACTGCGCGCGGCGTGTGACGTGTTGGGCGTAAGCTGGCTGCGGTTCCTCGATCTGGAAGATGGCAGCCTGTCGGCGCTGGACGGAGATGAAGAACAAGCCACGCTTGAAAAAATAACTCGCGCCATTCGTGAGCTGCGCCCGCAAATCGTGATCACCTTCGGCCCGGACGGCCTCTACGGACACGGAGATCACGTCGCCATCGGGCGGCTCACAACCAGAGCCTGCGCGCTGGCCAACGACGCGAACGCCTTTCCGCAACATCCGGATCAGGGCCTGGCTCCGTGCCGCGCGCCCGAACTTTTGTACGCGACTGCCCCGCAGGGTTTCTACCCGCGCCTGATCGAACGTCTGGCTGAGACTGGTCATGAAACTCACCTCTGGGGAATCCCTCCCGAACAGTTCGGCGTTCCGCCGGAAGAAATCACGACCACGTATGACATAACGCCGTTTCTGGATCGCAAGCTCGCGGCGTTGCGATGCCATCGAACACAACTCGATGATTCTCATGTTTTCTCCCGCCTCACTCAGGGTCTCGCCGCTCAAATTTTCAATCATGAATTTTTCAGGATCGCTGAGGAGCCGGACGGCAGGCCCGAAAGGGCGCGCTGACGGTTTACCCACGAAGCATTCATCTGCGAAGATTGCCGCGATCACATCATTTTTCTGTTCCAGGGAGTTTTTATGTTTGCAGTAATTATGGCCGGAGGCTCCGGCACGAGATTCTGGCCCGCCAGCCGTGAGCATTTACCGAAACAATTTCTGGCGATCACCGGCGACCGGACGATGCTGGAAGAGACGCTGGCGCGCGCCGAGCGCTTCGCGCAGCCCGATCACACTTCCGTCGTGGTTGGACGTGTTCACGCTGAATTGACAGGGCAGATTTTGTCTGGCAGCCCGGTGAAGATTTTGATCGAGCCGCGTGGCCGCAACACCGCCGCCTGCATCGGCCTTGCCGCATTGCACGCCAGGCGCATCAATGAAGATGAGCCAGTGGTTGTGTTGCCCGCCGATCATTTCATCGCCGATGTTGAAAGCTTCGCGCAGACGATTCGCGCAGCCGCCGATGTCGCGCGCGACGGCGCGATCATCACGCTTGGAATTCAACCGAACAGGCCCGAAACCGGCTACGGCTACATCCACACTGGCGAACAGGGCGGGGAATCGCTCGGACAAAAGTTTTTCAGAGTCCGCCGCTTCGTTGAAAAACCCGATCACCAGACCGCGCTCGGCTATCTGTCGAGCGGCGATTATCTCTGGAACAGCGGCATCTTCGTCTACACGGCGCGAACGATCCTGGGCGAAATCGAAGCTTGTATGCCCGCTCTTCACGACGGCCTGATGGAAATTGATCGCGCGATTGACACGCCCGATTACGACGCGGCGGTCGAACGCGTCTACGGCAGGATCGAATCCGTCTCGATTGATTACGGCGTGATGGAGAAGACCACGAAGCCGATCCACGTCTTCAAGGCCGACTTCGGATGGAGCGACGTGGGAAGCTGGCAGGCGTTGTACGAACTGCGCTCAGCCGAATACGACGAGCAGGGAAACCTGCCGCTCGGCGACGCGATGATCGTTGACGCGAAACGCAACCTGGTTTTTTCCAGCACGGATCGCAAGGTCGCGCTGCTCGGCGTTGAAGACCTGGTGGTCGTTGACACGCCGGACGCGGTGATGGTTGCGAGGCTTGATCGTTCGCAGGACGTGAAGCGATTTCCAGAACTGCTGAAGAACGCATAGCGGAAGATCAGAAGAGAACACGGAAAAGAAGGAAATAACGGAACAGACGGAAAAAAGATGAAGGATAGGGAGTTTTCCGTCTTTCCGTGTTCTCTCTTCTTACTCGCTCTTCCACTTCACGATCTTCAAATCCAGCACGCAGACGGCGTAGAGCGCGGGCACGAGCAGCTTGGTGATGTAATTGGCGATGACGAGGCCGCCGATCTGCGCGTAACAGAGCGGCTCCCACAGCGGCCCGCCGTTCATCGCCAGCGGGATCAGGCCGAAGACGGTCGCGCCGACGGTGATCATCACCGGACGCAGCCGGACGATCCCGGCGTCGAGCAGCGCTTCGCGCAAAGGCTTTCCGCGTTCGCGCATCTCCTCGATGAAATCGAAGAGCACGATGATGTGCGAGACGATCACGCCTATCAAACTTGCGATGCCCAGAAAAGCCATGAAGCCGAACGGCGTGTCCATCACCGCCAGCGCGATGATCGCGCCCACTACTCCGAACGGAATCGCGGCAAACACGATCAGCGGCTTGACCGCGTTTCTGAATTGAAGTACCAGCGCGAGAAAAATACTGCCGATGATGACAATCATCACGACGGCGAGTTCGCCGAAGCCCTTGCCTTGTTCCTCCTGTTCGCCGCCGGTTTCGATGCGGTAACCGGGCGGCAGCTTCTTTCGCAACTCGTCAATCTGCGGTCGCGCGGCGGCGAAGACCTGCGACGCAAGCACGCCGGGCACGGGGAAGCAGGAGACCGTGATCGTGCGGAATTGATTTCGCCGCCACAGCTTCTCCGGCTCCATTTGATATTCGATGTTCGAGACCTGGCGCAGTGGCGCCTTTTGCGTCCCTTCGACCGAATAGACGTAGAGGTTCTCCAGATCGGAAAGCTGCGAACGCTCATCGCGCCGCATTCGCACGAGCACCGGAATCTGTTTCTCGCCTTCGCGCAGCGTCGTCACAGGCAGCCCGCTCAACCCGCTCGCCGACGACATCGCAACATCGAGGTTCGACATGTTGGCCATCGCGGCGCGGTCCGGATCAATTTGCAATTTCGCCACCACGCCCATCGCGCCCCAATCGTCGCGGATGCGGTCGGCTTGCGGAATCGAACGCATGATGTTTTTCACCTGCTCGGCCAGATCGCGCAGCGTGGCGATCTCCACGCCGGAGATGCGGAACGAGACGGGGATGCCGACGTTCTTGCCGCCCATCAACTGGCGCATGTCAACGCGCGCTCCGGGGATTGATTCCGAGAGAGCCTTTTGCAACGGCCCGGCCAGATGCTGCGTGTCGTGTTTGTCTTTGACGCGGATGACAACCTGAGCGTAATTCAACTGCATCATCTCCGGCGCGACGTTGATCCAGAATCGCGGCGCGCTGCCGCCAACAAAGCTCGTCAGCGATTCCAGTATCTCGCGCGGCTTGCCGTTTTTGTCGGGATGTTCTTTGCCGTATTTTTCAGTTACTTCGCGCACGACGGTTTCGGCGCGCTCGGCTGCCTCGTTGGTCGCCGAAAGCGAAGCGTCTTCGGGGAGCCATACTTCGAGGTATGAAAGGTAAGAGTGGTCAGTCGGAAATATCTGCGTCTTGAGTTTCGTGAAAAGGAACAAGCCGCCAGCGAGAAACAGCAGCGAGGCGGCTATCACGCGCCAACGATGATCAATCGCGAATCCGCCGAGCCTGTAATAAAAACCCGAGAAGCCGCGCGCGCGTCGCTCTTCAATCGTTGGCTCAGGTCTTTTGCCCGCGCGAAGCAGGTAATAACCGAGCATCGGAATGAACGTCAGCGTCACCCAGCGCGAAGTGACCAGCGTGATGGTCAATACCACCGGCATCGTGAAAAGGAATTTTCCCATGTCGCCCGTCAGCATCAGGAACGGCAGATAGGCGACGATGTTTGTCAACGTCGCAAACAGAATCGCGGTCGAGAGCCGCGTCGGCCCCAGCCACGAAGCGATCTTCGGCGGTTGTCCGGCCGCAAGCTCGCGTTTGATCGCGTCGCCCGCCACCACCGGATCGTCAACCAGCAGGCCCAGCGCGAGGATCAGCGACGAAATCGAAACCTGCTGCAAATCAATGCCGAGCGCGCTCATCAAGCCGAAGCTCATCGCCAGCGTCAGCGGAATCGAGGCCGCAATCAGCAGCGCCGAACGCCATTCCCAAAATCCGATCAACGCCACCAGCACGACCAGCGCGACGGCTTCCATCAGGCTGCGCATAAACAGCGTGGTGTTTTCGCGCACCTGCTGCGGCTGATCGGAAGCGCGCGCGAAGATCAAATCATCGGGCAATCGTTGTTTGATCGTGGCGAGCGCGGCGTCAACCGCTTCGCCGAACTCGCCGATCTTTTCGCCGTCGCGCATGTTGACGGACAGCGTGACGGCGCGCGTCCGCCGCCACTGGCCTGCGGCGTCACGCGCGGTGAAGAAGTTCAGAAAGCGCGCAGGGCTTTCGTAGCCGCGATGGATGTCAACAACGTCGCGCAGATAAACCGGCGTGCCGGTGGATGACGTGGTGATCAGCACGTCGCCGATCTCCCGCTCGCTTTTGAATTCGCCCGACGGATCAATCGCCAGGTTGCGGCCCTCGATCTCCATCGCGCCGCCGGGCAGCGAGATGTTGCGCGCTCCGAGCGCCTGGCTGATGAGCGAAGGCGGCGTGCCGAGCGCCGCCAATCGCTGCTGCGAATATTCGAGCACGACACGTTCGTCGAGCGTCCCTGACCGCATGACTTTTGAAACCTGCGGCACGTTTTGCAGCGTGCGCTTGATCAACTCGGTGAAATCGTCCATCTCGCGGAAGCTGTATTTTTCGCCCGCGACGGTTTGGAGCTTCGCTTCGATGTTGGCCGGATCGGCGATCACGACTGGCCGCCAGACGTCGGGATGCAAATCTCCGGCGCGCTCGTCGTAGAAACTTTCGGCGAATTGAGCCAGCGATTGATCGCCGCTCGGCGCCGAAGCGTCGAAGCCGGCGAAGCCGTTTCCGCTGATTTGGCGGACGTCGTTGACCAGCCTGCGATCAACAGCCGATTGCGCCATCCTCTCGCTCAATCGCGCGGCCATCTGCGTGTTGACTTGCTGAGGGAAGTTGATGACGAGCGACAGCCGCTGGCCGCTGCTGGCCGCGGCTTTTGCTCGCGCCTGTTCGATTGCCTGTTTGATCGCCGAAGCGCGCAGCGAGATTTCGACCGGGCTGACTTTGGGGCTTGAGACCGTGAGCATCAGCGCGGAGGTTTGGCCGAAGTCTTTGAAGAATTGGATCGGCCCCGCGCCGTCGGGCAAATCCTTGATGCTGTCGAGGCGGACTTTCAGATCGTCGAATTCTTTGGCCGAATCAGCGGCGCTTTCGTGAACTCGCACTTCGACGACGGTGACGCCGTTACGCGCAATCGAGGTGATCAGATCAACTTTGGAATTTTCTGCGACCTTCTCTTCCATCCGCCGCGTGATCTGCCGCTCGATCTTCACCGCGCCCGCGCCGGGCCAGGGGCAAACCGCGACCACGTAATGCAGCGGCAGCAGGGGGTCTTTGCGCTGAGGCATGCTGAAATAGCCGTAGACGCCCATCAGCAGCGTCACCGCCAGCAACACCCAGCCGATCTGCCGGTTTTCGGTGAAGAACCGCGCGGTGTTCCGCGTGTTCTGGATAATCTCTTCGTCGCTTTTTCCGTGAGACATGTTGTTAGGGGATCACACGAACCTGTTCGCCGTCGCTGACCAGCGTCGCGCCGGAGACGATCACCTGTTCGCCTGCGCTGACTCCGCTCGTGACGGCGATTGAATTGCCCAGCGTGGCGCCTGTCTGGACGTGGCGCAATCGGGCGATCTGTTTGCCGTCTTGTTCGGTGACGACGTAGACGGCGTAGCCTGAATCTTTCTCTTTGACTTGCAACAGCGCGGCCAGCGGAACGACCGTGACCGGCGCGGATTGCCTGTCTCCGGCGACTTCGAGCGAAACCACCATGCCCGGCTTCAATCGCCGTCGCGGATTTGCGACCGCGACCTCGACGTCGAATGTGCGCGTCTTCGGATCGGCTGACGGCGAGACGCGCGAGAGTTGGCCGCGAAACTGCACGCCGGGCGCGGCTTCGGTCGTCACGGTCAGAAAACCGCCGATCTTCAATCCGGGCGCGGCCACGTCGGGCACGCCGAAGACGGCCTTGACCGATGAAGTGTCGGCCAGCGTGAATGCGGGCGCGCCGGGCGTGATGAACGAACCGATCTCTATGCCGCGCTTCAACAGCAATCCGTCCATCGGCGCTTTCAATTCGCAGTCCGACAGCGCGCTCTCGGCCTCTTCGACCTGCGCGCGAGCGGCGTCCGCGCGGGCCTGCGCCATCGTGATCTGAGCTTTGATCGTTTCGAGCCGAGCCTGGCCCACATCGAATTTCGACTTGATCGCTTCGTAATCGGGCCTGGTGATGCTGTCGCCTTCGAGCAATCTGGTCGCGCGTTCGAGTTCGCGTTTCGTGTTGTTCTGTGCGGCTTGCGTTTCGGCCAGTTGCGATTTGGCTTGCGCCTGCGCGGCCTGCGCTTCGGCCAGTTGCGCTCGCGCCTGCTTCACGCGCGCGGCGAAATCGTTGTTGCTAACGCGAGCGAGCGTCGTTCCTTTGGCGATCCAATCGCCTTCCTGCGCTGTGCGTCCGCGCAGCGCGAGAATCTCTTCAACGTAACCGCCCGCTTTGAACGCGAGGTCGAGTTGCGTGCTCGGCTGGATGTTTGCGGAATAGCGCGCCGCGCCGCCTGTGGCGTATTGCTGTTCGACGGCCTGCGTTCGCACCGGCGTCAGCGGCTTCTCGTAAGATTCGACCTTGCGGCAACCCGCGTTTGAAATCGCGCAGACGGCGCACGCGACAATCAGCCATTGAAAAGGTAGTGTCGCGAGTCGCGTGAAATTACTCGACCGCAGAGGCGCCGCGTTGTCCGACAAGCTGCCAGCTTGTCGCCGCTTTAGGTAAAGGCCGATTACCTTACAACCGCCGAGTCGCGGAGGTCTCCGAGCTGGCAGCTTGTCGAACATACAGGGCGCAGAGAACGCGGAGGAAGCGCGGAGAAAACGCCATAAGGCTCTTTTCTCTCTCTTCTTCTCTGCGAAGTCTCTGCGTTCTCCGCGCCTCTGCGGTGAACTCCACATCGCATTTTTAGCGACGTCCAGCCGGCTTTTGATTTCCATAATTTCACTCCTCGCCAATCGCTCGTTCAAAATCGGCGCGGGCTTTCCAGAACGCGAGCAGCGCCTGTTGATATTTGGCGCTCGCCTCGGCCAGCGCCGATTGCGATTGCAGCACGTCTTTCAAAAGCGCGGCCTGTTCGGAGTAACGATGCGTGGCGACGCGCATCTTCTCGCGGGCCGTTTCCTGCGCCAGTTGATTTACCCGCATCAGCGCGCGCGCCTCTCGCAGTTTGCGGCTCAGCGAATTGATCTCAATCGTGACCTGCGTCTCGATGGCTCGCGCGGCGATTCGCGCCTGCTCGACGGTCTTGTCTTTTTCGTCCAACTCGCGCCGCTTGCGTCCCCAGTCGAACGGCTCCCAGGTGAGGCTCACTCCGAACGAGGCGATGTTTTGCGGGATGATGCTGACGGGCGCGATGCGCAGGTAGGTGAACGCCAGACTGACATCGGGGATGAACTGCGACCGTTTGATGCGCTGATCGTATTCGGCTTGTTTGATCTGAAGCCGCGCCTCTTTCAATTCCGGTCGCGTCTCGATTGCGCGGGCGCGCGCGGCTGCCGGGTCAATCTCGAAAGCGGCGCCGTCGGCTACGGGGCTGACGTTGAACTCGGTTTGAACGTCGCGCTCAAGCAGCGCATTGAGCCGCTCTTTCTGCGAAGCGAGCGCGTTGCTCAAAGTCAACGCCGTGTATTCTTCCGACGCCAGTTGCGTTTTGACTTCCAGACTTTCAGATTTCAGCGCGACTTTCTCGACCACGTACTGGCCGACGACGCGGTCGAGTTCGCGGTAAAGCCTGATGTTTTCTTCCGACGCCTGCAACGCGCTCTGAAGGCTGACCAGTTCGTAATAAATCCGTTTGACCTCTTTCACCACCGATTGCCGTTCGGCGCGCAACCTTTCACGCGCGGCCTCGCCCCGCGTCTCTTCCAGTTGCAGTCCCAGGTTGATGCGATGAAGTTGTGTGATCGGTTGCGCGGCGCGGGCGTAGATGAAAGTGGTCGGGCGTAGCGGCGTGCTGACAATTGTGTTCTCTGACGGAATCGGGCCGGTTGACGGATAAGAGCCGAAGACGCCTTTCGGAAATTTGAAATCCAGCGTGGTGATTGTCTGAGATTCCAGCAGGTTGAACTCGAAAGACGGCAAACGCAGCGTGCGCGCGGCTGCCAACCGGTCAGCCGACTTCCCGATTTCGAGCGAGGCTTTTTTGACCGAAGGATTATCGCGCGCGGCAATCGCCACGGCTTCTTCCAGTGTCAGTGTTTGCGCATCCTGACACAAAGCTGAAGTCGTGATGGGCAGCAAGAGGGCTAATAGCACGGGTCGGAGCATATGATCACCTCGGGAATAACGTCCTTCTCACCTAAAACCCAACACCTACCTCCCAAAGCCTATAAATTTTCTTCCCGATCAATCGCTCAATTGATGACTTGAAGAAAAAAACAAACATAGGTTTTGGGCGGTCGGTCGTAGGATTTGGTTCACAAGTGCGGCTCAAAAAACACCGGGGAAATTGTTGATTGCCGAAAGTATCTCTTCCTTCTTCGCCTCGACGGCTTTTCGTCCAGTCTCCAACACGAACGGGACGGCTTCGATGTCCCAGAATTCGACCGGGCGGTTGAATCGGACATTGACCTGCACAATCTCGTAATGATGCAGGCTGATGGCCGTCGCCATCTGGTTTTTGATCAACTGATTCGCGCAGAGGCTCTGGCCGTAGTTGAACATGTCGGAGAAGCTCTTCGGTTCGGCGTCGAGCCTGGTTTCGATTGACAGCGCGATGATCACGTCAATGTTCCGCTTGATCGCTTCGAGCATCGGCACAGGGGAAGAGAAGCCGCCATCAACCAGCCATCGCCCGTCAATCTGAAGCGGCGGCAGCGCGGGATAAGACGCGCCGGAAGCATAGACAGCGTCGGCCAGCAGCCCGCGTTCCAGCGAGAAGCTTTCGCCGGTGTGGAAGTCGGTCACTTGCAGCAGCGTCGGCGTCATCAATTCTTCCAATCGCGTGTCGCCGAACAGTTGGCGATAAATCGCGCGCAGGCGTTCCGGCTTGATGATGCCGCAGGAGAAGTCGAATTTTCCGAACGGCAGACGCGGGATACCGAGCAGCACGCGGTAATCAATCTTTGAAAACAACTCGCGCTTCAGAAGCTTCGGGATCAGATCGTACATCTGCGCCGGGGGGTAACCGGTGGCGCGCAGCGCGGCCATAATCGCGCCGCCGCTGCATCCGATCAGCAGGTCGGGCTTGATGTTCGCCTCATCCAGAAATTCAAACAGGGCCATTGCGGCGAAGGTCTTGATGCCGCCTGAGCCTGTGATCACCGCGATGGTGGGTTGTTTTGCCGCGCTGTCAGTCATATCTGTTGAGTGGAATTCGCGACCACATCCAGAATCTCGTCTCGCTTGCGCGCGACCGCTTTGTCACCGGCTTGCAGAATCTCCGGTATCGCGCCTAGTTCCCACGGGCCGACATAGCGGTCGAATCGGATCGGCACGAGAATGATCTCGTGGTGGTGCAGTTCAATCGAGAGAATGGTTTGATCTTTGATCAGGCGGCTGAAATAGGCCGCGAGAATGTTGAAGTTCGATTCGAGCAGGTCTTCTGGATGCGGCTTCGGCTCTTCGTCGTAAAACAGCGCGATGATTACATCGGCCTGCCGTTTGACAGCTTCAAGGATGGGCACGGGGGAGATGTACGCCCCATCCACCAGCCAGCGTCCGTCGAATTGAATCGGCGGGAAATCGGGCGCCATCGCGCTCGCGGCGTAAACAGCGTCGGCCAGCGGCCCCGCGCCCAGCATGACTCCTTCGCCGACGATGCAGTCGGCGGATTGCAGCAGCGTCGTTGGCCGCAAATCTTCAAGACGGCGTTCGCCGAAGATGCGGCGGTAAAGCTCATGCTGCCTGTCCGATTTCTTCAACGCCGATCCGATTCCCGGCTTTGCCAGCTTCGGGTGCGCGAAGCCGAGCAGCGTGCGGTAATCAACCTGCGAATAGAGTTTTTCGCGGCGCATCCCTTCGACAAGCTTCCGCATCTCTGCCGGGCTGTAATCCGCGCCACGCATCGCGGCCATCAACGCGCCGCCGCTTGAGCCGATCAACAGGTCGGCTTCGATCCGCGCCTCGTCCAGTAATTCAAAAAGCGGGATGGCGGCGATGGCTCGCACGCCGATGGCGCCGATGACGACGGCAAGTTTTGGCCGCGCGGATGGGGTTATTTTCGTGGGGTTCATAACTGTTTCGCAGTACCCATTACCGATTCCACATTGCTCATTTGGAAGCAGGCGATTCGTCTCGCTCCTACTGCTTACCAATGAGCAATGTGGAATCGGCAATGGGTAATGCTGAGCGCTTTGTTTAGGCCACCGGCCCCGTAGCCGGAGCGATCACGACCTGACTGGATTTTATCTTCCGCTCCAGACTCTCTCTCATCCGGTTGATCAGTTCCTGCACCTCGGACATTCGCTTCTCGCTGTCGAACTCCATGAAGATTTCGATGTAGACGTTGCTGCCGGATCGGCGCGAGCGGATGCCGTGCAGCGCGACGTAATCGTCGAAGAACGCCGCGAGTTCGCCGAGGATGACCAGTTGCAGCGATTCATCCAGCGTCCGATCAAGCAGGTCGTATATTGAATCGGTGACGACGCGATAAGCCGACAGCAGCAGGAAGCCGGAGATGATCAACGCCCCCGCCGGGTCAATGTACGCGGCCCAGGAGTGTTCGCGGAAAGCGAAGCTTAAGATCAGTGATGAAATAACGCAGATATTGGCGACCGATTTTGCGCGGTAAAGCCGCCATTGCGATTCGATGATTGGCGAAGGTTCGGCGCGAGCGAGCGAAAGATTCTTTCGCCACATCCACAGGTTCAGGATTCCCGCTCCGCTGGTGACGAAGAGCGCCAGGCCGATGCTGCCAATCGGCGTCGGACGCCGGAATCGTTCGATGGCGCTGTAAGTGACGATCAGCCACGACAGGATCATCGCGCCCGCGACCGCCAGGCTTGAGATGTTTTCGAGTTTGCCCTGACCGTAGTTGTAATCGAATGTTCGGCCCTGCCGCACTTTTCGCACGGCCAGCCAGGAGAGGAATGTCGCCACGGTCTCGCTGCCTGACTTCAGCAGGTCGGAGAGCAGCATGACCGAGTTGGCCAGGATCACCGCGACGATATCCGGAGCCAGCGCGACCGCTCCGAGCAGAAAGCCGGTGAGAATGGATCGCTCTTTTTCTTTGAAGTGGTCTTTGTTGCTGACTTCAGACGGGGGCACAAACTCCTCCTGATCACGCTACTTCGGCGCAAGCGTTGGCAGGCCGGCTTTGTCGGGATACTTGCCGGTCACGTTGACGTAAAAATTACGAATGATTTCCATGTCCGCTTCGATGTCCCCCTTGGGATGAAGCGTCGGCCCCAGTCCCGCCGCCTTGCGCCTGTAATCAATGAATCCCATTACTATCGGCGTCTCCGCGCCCGCGGCGATGTAATAAAAGCCTGTCTTCCAGTGGCTGACCTTACTGCGCGTGCCTTCCGGCGGAATGGCCAGTATCAGTTCCCGGCTATCGCGGAACATCTCGACCACCTGCGACACCATGTTGTGGGATGACGAACGATTGACGGGAATGCCGCCCATCCATCGGAACATCCCGCCAAGGGGTCCTCGGAACAGCGTGTGTTTGCCCAGCCAGCGCGCCTTGATCTTCAACGCGAAAGCCGCGCCAAGTAAAATCGGCAAATCCCAGTTGGAAGTGTGGGGCGCGGCGATCACGACTATCTTTTTGACATCGGGCAATCGGCCTTCCACCCGCCACCCGAAAACTTTCAGGCACGAAAGAAACAGGCCGCGCAGCAGAGCGCTTATTCCCGGAGTGTCGAAGATGGTGTAGCGCATTTTATTCTCTTTGCTCGTCACTGCTGCGCGCTGATGGCGTCTTCCCTCGATCCGCAAATTTGAAAGATCGAGGAGAAGCCGGTCAGATCGAAGACCTGTTTAACGTCGTCGTTGAGCGCGGCCAGCACGAGCTTGCCCTTGGTCTGAGTCATGCGCTTGGCGGCCATCAGCAGAACGCGCAGTCCGGCGCTGCTGATGTAATCCAGCCCGGCGCAATCAACCACCATGCGGCTGTCGCCCGCGTCAATCAGTCCGAGCAGTTTTTCCTCGACCAGGCGAGCGGTGTTGGAATCCATACGACCGCGAAGGCCGACAATCACGATAGCTTCATGTCTCTCTTCCATGAATTCCATGGTCATATTCTCCTTACGCATTCTTCTTCAAAATCAGAAGGTTCTTTCCTTCGTGTCTGCGATATTCCTGCTGATCGGTAAGCTTTCGGACGAGATGAATGCCCAGACCGCCGATGGGACGTTCATCGAGCGTCGCAGTCAAATCCGGCTCCGGCGCGGCCAGCGGATCGAAAGGCCGCCCGTCATCCTCGACCTCAATGGTGACAGCGCCGCCCGCCACGTGGCCGCGAATATTGATCAAATGCTCGCCGCCATCGTAGCCGTAAGAGATCACGTTGGTCAGAATTTCATCCAGCGCCAGGTTGAGATCGAACGCCACCCGCGATGGCAGATGATTGCACGACACAAAGTCATTCACAATGTGCGCGAGCCTTTCGATTTCGGAAAGATCGTTCCTGATCGCAACCGCGAGAGTTTTCGGATCAGTCATCTCGACTACTCCGTTCTTATTTGAGGCGCCGCACGGCCAGCATCGTCAGGTCGTCGGACTGCGGCGTCCCGGCGGCGAATTCGCGGACTTCATCAACTACCATTCGGATTACTTCTTTCGGCGGCGAGCCGTTGGCTCGATGCAGACATTTTTGCAGACGTTCTTCCGAAAACATCTGATTGGCGCCGTTGAACGCTTCGGTGATTCCGTCCGTGTACAGGAAAAGACCGGAGCCAGGCGACAGGCGCGTGTTCTCGGTCGTGTAAGAAATGTTTTCATTGATCCCGGCCACGATGCCGCCGGTCGCCGGCAACGGCTCGGCCCCGCCGTCGCGCGCAACCACGAAAGGCGGGTTGTGCCCGGCGTTGCTGTATTCAAGCTCGCCCGTGCGGATGTTCATGATTCCATAAAAGAGCGTCACGAACATGCAGGATGTGTTTTCGACCGAGAGCAACTGGTTGACCTGCGTCAGGCATTCGCCCGTGCTCAGTCCCGTCAGCGCTACCGATTTCAGCAGCGTGCGCGTGGCGGCCATAAAGATGGCTGCGGGAACGCCCTTGCCCGAAACGTCGCCGATGACCAAACCCAGCCGCTCTTCGTCCAGCAAAAAGAAATCGTAGAAATCGCCGCCGACTTCGCGCGCCGGGATCATTTCGGCGTACAGGTCGAATTCGGCGATGCCCGGAAACGGCGGAAAATCGCGCGGCAGAATCGCCTGCTGAATTCTGGTCGCGGTGTTTAATTCCTGCTGGATGGCCGTCAACTGTTCGTGCTCTTCCTCGACCTGCTTCAACGCCTGCACGCGCTGGACGGTTTTGTTGATCGTCAGTTCGAGGTCGTTGAAATCTATCGGCTTGGTCAGGAAATCGTAAGCGCCCCGATTCATCGCGGCCCTGATGTTTTCCATGTCGCCGTAGGCCGAAACGACGATGGTCTTGATGATCGAATCGAAATCGTTGACGTGGGCGAGCAGCGCCAGCCCGTCCATCACGGGCATATTGATGTCGGTGAAGACGACGTTGATCTCGCGGTCGGCGCGCAAGACTTCAAGCGCCTCGGCTCCGTTATGCGCGAAGCTGAACTCGAACTGCCCCTCGCGTATCTGCCGGCGAAATTTTTGCCGGACGAGCAGTTCCAAGTCAGGTTCATCGTCCACAACCAGAATCTTGACGGACATCAACTTCTCCTTGAACAGAAAGCTTGGTTGAGAAATCCATTCACTGCAAGACTCACGACGTTCTGCGGTGAACAGGACACAGAACTCACGACGCCATGCTGGGAACGCTGATAACGAACTCCGCAAACTCGCCTTCTTCGGTCTCGAGCCTGATCTCGCCTTTGTGCTGTTTGACCACGATGTCGTGGCTGATCGAGAGGCCGAGTCCCGTGCCTTGTCCCGGCGCTTTGGTCGTAAAAAATGGATTGAAGAGTTTATCCCGCGCCGCAGCCGGAACGCCCGGCCCATTGTCGCGGATGCTGATCTCGACCTGTCCATCCAGCTTGCGCGTGCGCACCGAGAGCGTCGGCGCGAAGCCGTCGCCCGCCGATTTCTTCTTTTCGTTCATCGCCTGGCAGGCGTTGTTGAGAATGTTCAGGAAGACGCGGCCCAGATCCTGCGGCACGACGTTGACCGAGCCGATTGACGGATCGTAGTCGCTGACGATCGAAAGATTGAACGAATTGTCCTGAGCGCGGATGCCGTGATAGGCCAGATTGACGTATTCGGCCAGCAGCGCGTTCAGGTCGGTTTGCCGCCATTGCCCGCTTTGGCCGCCCGAATGCAGCAGCATGCTGCGAACGATGCTGTCGGCGCGCTTGCCGTGCTCGTTGATCTTCGCGGCGTTCTGCTTCAAATCGCCGAGTATCTCGCCGATGTACGTCGCGTCGTCGCCGAGTTTCTCCTGATGGCGATTGATTTCGCTTTGCAGTTCGTCGGCCAGTTCGATTGAAAGCGCGGCGAAGTTGTTGATGAAATTCAGCGGGTTTTTGATTTCGTGAGCGACGCCTGCGGTCAGCGCGCCGAGCGAGGCGAGTTTCTCCTGAACGATCAATTGCTCCTGCGTCGCTTTCAGTTTGTCGAGCGTCTCGACCAGTTCCCAGTTCGCGGTCGCCAGTTCTTTGAGCAACTCGTTCTGTTTTTCCCGATCAATCCGTTCCTGATCGCGCAGCCGTTTCTTTTCCAGATGCGTGCTGATCTTGGCGCGCAGCAGGACGGGGTTGAACGGTTTGGCCAGATAATCTTCGGCGCCCATCTCGATGCACCTGACGACGCTGTCGAGTTCGCTGAGCGCGGAGACGATGATCACCGGAACATCGCGCAAGGCCATATCGGATTTCATCTGCTCGATCATCCGCCCGTCGCCGACTCCGGCTGTCATCAGATCGAGCAGCGCCAGATCGCAGTTCCGTTCGCGCAGCAATCGCAGCGCATCATCCGCGCCGGAAGCCGCCGCGATTTCGTGGCCGTCGCGTTTGAGCTGTCGCGCCATCAGATCGCGGCTGACCTCGTCGCCGTCAACGATCAGCAGCAAGCCGCGCTCGACGACGCGGTCTTTGATGGGCGCTATCGCGATGGCGTTTTGTATTTGTGTCGAGAAATCCCGCGCCTCGACCGGGCGACTGGCCACGCCTCGCCGCGACGGATCATTGAACCCGGCGACTGCGCCGCGCAATCTCTCGCCCGCCGATTGAACCTTCTCCAGATCGGCGACAAATTGCCCGCGCCCCTGCTCGCGTTGTCTGTTGATCAACAACTCGCAAGCCTCGGTCAATTCTTCAATCACCGGAAACATCTCGTCGCCCAGATTCGCGCACAGCGCGTTGAGGTCGAAATCGAGCCTCATCGTCGCGGTCTTCGCCGAACCGAGGTGATTGTTGACGATGGTCAGCAGCCGCTTTCCGGCGGAGCGAATCTGGTTGACGCCGAAGACGACATCGCCCTGGCCGCTGCGCTGCGCGTCTTCGCGCAGGATTTCGGTGTAGCCGATGACGACGTTAATCGGAGGGATCAATTCCTGGCGCAAATGAACCAGCAGCGCGCGCCCCGCAGCAGCGGCTTCAAACATCGGGTTGTCCGGTTTGGGGTCGGTGTTCATGGGGCGTAAATCGTTTCGGTCATTGCGACGCCGATCGAGCCATCCGCTCTCCGGCGTGATTCTCCGATGATATTCGTAAGGTCTCGGCGTCGCCGACTATCGGGCGCGGCGAACGAAACACCATCCAGCATTTCCAGAGAATGTGATCCCAGCGATAGACGCGGTATGGCAGACCGTTCTCGCGGCAGAAACTCTCGACCAGCCCTGCCATCTTCCGGTAATGGACGTGGCTCACGTTCGGAAACAGATGATGCTCGATCTGATAGTCGAGGCCGGACGTGAACAACCGCCCGATGAATCCGGCTCGAAAATTGGTCGTGGTCGCGGTTTGCAGCAACAGGTAATCGGCGTTTCGTTGATCGGCGGCCAGCCGCGCATTTTCAGCCGGGAAGTGACCCGGCGCCTGCAGCGCGAACATTCCGTAACCCATCAGCGTGGTACGCAACAAATAAAACGTCATCACGGCCCCCGGCGTGAAAAACAGCATCGGAACCGCCAGATAAACTACGTGATGCAGCGCCAACGCCGCCAGATCAATCCAGTGCGCGCGCCTGCGTTTGCCCGGATCGCGCAGCATCCGAAAAAGATGGAGCCAGCCGGTTTTCACAAAATTGAACCCGTTCGCAGCCAACGCCAGGGGAAAAAATATCCATTGCAGCTTTTCGTAATACCATCGCCGCCAACCGCCGCTTCGCCGCACTTCCTCTTCAGTCATCGCAAACCACGGCCACAGGTCGCAATCATCATCAACCTCGACGACGTTCGGCGCGGGATGATGAACTGTCACGTGCTGATGCCGCCAGAAGGTCGCCGACAAACCCAGAAAAAACGGGTAGCCGAAATAGGTCAGGAAATCATTCACCCAGCGCCTGTCGCTCGCCGCGTAATGCGAAGCGGTGTGCGTGTTGGTTCCGACTCCCATGCTCCCCACGACCACCAGCGCCAGCCCGCAAACGCGCGTGAAGGGGTTGCCCGAAAGGACAAACACCGCGGCGCCCGCAAGCGACAGGAAGATGTGAAGGAACAACTCGCCGATGATTCTGCCAGTGGCTTTGCGATTCCACCCGCGAGCCGCAACCTCCCGCCGGAGAGCCGACAGCAGCGCGGCGCTTGTCATGGTTTTCGTTGATTGCATCGTCGCCCGTTTCGTAAAAGTCGGAATGAACCCACGAATCTGTCAGGCCGCCCGAAACCGCATTGCGGCAGGCCGTCGAGGATTCGTTGTTCGCAATATTTCTTTTCTTCCCGCTGGTGAGTGGGCGAGAGTATACGGAGAGTCGGCGATTAGCTCAATGATTTCGCGTAGGCGATAAAGAGTGTGATTTACCGGGAAGGGCGGATGACTCGAATGAGTTGGCAGTCAAGAGAGGTCAGTCGTTCGATGGATTCGTGGATGCGCTTCGCCTGTCTTGCAAAGTCTATGTCGAGAGTGCAAACGATGATTCCTGAGTTGGGAAATTTTCGTTTGAGGAGAAGTTGCGCTTTCTCCCCGCGTGTCATCGTGGAGATCAATTTCTCAGCCTCTTGAATGACGTTAGTTGCTGTCATTTCATTTCTCCTTTCGACTTTGCCGAAAATCTTACCACTGAAAGTGAGGGTTTCACATCAGATTCACCGGGTCAACCTCAACCGTGATCATCTTCAAATCCTGTCCGATCGCCTTCAACTCCGCCATCGCCGCATCCAGCGCCTCTCGCGCCTGGCGGCGATAACGCGTCTTGATCAGCACCTGCATCCGATGCTCGCCTTTCAATCGCGACAGCGGAGCGGGCGCCGGTCCCAGCACCTTCAGGACGTTCTCCTTGTCCGCCTCTTTCAACAACCGCGCCAACTCTGAAGCCGCGAAAGCCGCTTTGGCGAAATCCTGATGCTTGATCAACGCGTTGATCAGCGCGACGAACGGCGGGTAATGCATGTTGCGCCGGAAATTGATCTCGTGATCGTAGAACTTTTCGTAGTTCTGCTCGCGCGCGAATTCCAGCGCGTAATTTTCGGTGTGGTAACTCTGTATGATCACGCGGCCCGGCTTCTCGCCTCGGCCCGCGCGACCCGCGACCTGGGTCAGCAGTTGGAACGCGCGTTCCGAAGCGCGGAAGTCCGGCATGCCTAGTCCGGCGTCAACCGAGATTACGCAGACCAGCGTCACGTTGTGGAAGTCGTGACCTTTGGCGATCATCTGCGTGCCGACCATCAGGTCAATCGCGCCGCTGGCGAATTCGTTGATCAGTTTTTCAAAGCTCCCTCGGCGGCGCGTGGTGTCTCGATCCAAACGCGAGACGCGAAGTTCCGGGTACATCTCTTTCAGCAACATCTCGATCTGCTCTGTGCCTTCGCCGACGTAGTAAATGAACGGCCCCTCGCATTGCTGGCAGGCGCGCGGGATGCGTTCCTGGTGGCCGCAGTAATGGCAGATCAGCCGCGCGTCGAATTTGTGGTAGGTCAACGCCACGCTGCAATTCGGACACGACGCGCGGTAGCCGCAGGCCCGGCAGAGCAGAAAAGACGAATAGCCGCGGCGGTTGAGCAGGACCAGCGTCTGTTCGCCGCGCGCGTGGTTCTCGGCGATTTCGGACTTCACCTCGTCGGAAAAAATCTGCTGCTTGCCGTATTTTTCAAAGACCTGGCGCATGTCAACGATCCGCACTTCGGCCAGCGGGCGTTTGCCGATGCGTTCGTCGAGTTTCAGATAGGTGTATTTGCCGGTGTGCGCGTTGTGGAAAGATTCCATCGAAGGCGTCGCGCTGCCCAGAATGATCACGGCGTTGGCCTGATGCGCCCGCATGATCGCAGTGTCGCGCCCGTGATAACGTGGCGTCTCGTCCTGCTTGTACGAGGCCTCGTGCTCTTCATCAACGACGATCAGGCCGATGTTTTCGAGCGGCGCGAAGACGCCCGAACGCGCGCCGATGCAGACGCGGGCTTCGCCCTGGCGGATGCGGTTCCATTCGTCAAGACGTTCGCCTTCCGAAAGCGACGAGTGCAGGATGGCCACGGCGTCTCCGAAATGAGCGCGCAATCGCCGCGCGAACATCGGCGTCAGTGAGATTTCAGGCACGAGCATCAACGCCGATTTGCCTTTCTCGACCGTCGCCCGCATCGCGCGGATGTAGATTTCTGTCTTGCCGCTGCCCGTCACGCCGTGAAGCAGAAACGCGGCGTAGCTGTTCTCGTTGAGTTTTTCGACGATCTGGTCGAGAGCCAATTGCTGCTTCGCGGTCAGCTCCATCTCGTCGGGTTTGATGTGCTTGAGATGCGCGAGCGGATCGCGGCGGACTTCGCGCATGAAGACCTCGACGTAGCCGCGTTTTTCCAGCGTGCGAATAACCGATGCGCTGACGCCCGCAATTTCAGCCAGTTGAGCGAAAGCTATCGGCTCCGCCGAATCGAACAGGATTTTGATCACGCGTTCCTGCTGCTCGTTGAGCGGCTTGGCGCCTTCAATCGGCGCGCGTTGAATCAACCGCACGGCTTGTTGCCGCTTCGGTTTGACCTGAGCCGACTGCATCTGTCGCGTGATAGTGATGTGTCCCACGCGTTCAAGCTCGCGCGCGATGGCCGAGGCGCGATTCTTGTTAAACTCTTTCGCCAGCGCGGCGGCGTTGAGCATCCCGCTTTCGGCGATCATCGCCAGAGCTTGTGTTTTAGCCGATTGCGCGTGTTTGCCACTAGAAGCTGATATAACTGCTCGGCCTTCGTTAGTGATTGATAGGATGGTTTCGGCTTCGGCGTTGATGCCTGCGGGCAAAGATGATTTGATCGTCTCGCCCCACGGCGCATAGTAGTAATCGGCGATCCACTTCGTCAGATCGAGCAGTTCGCGCGTGACCAGCGGTTCGGTGTCGAATAACTCTTCGACATCTTTGATCTCGAAGCCTTCGTCCTGCTGCCCCGTCTCTTCAATCGTCTGGTGAATGTCAACGACGTAACCGGTCAGCAACTGCTTGCCGAACGGAACCAACACGCGGCAACCAGGCCGCGCGCTTGCGGCAAAGCTCGCTGGCAAACGGTAGGTGAATGTCTGGTGAACGTTGAGCGGGATTGCGATCTCGGCGAACATCGTGTTAATTCCTGACTCGATAAACCCGGTATCCGGCGTGATCAACCACCAATGGGTATGAATTGGCGAAAGCGTCTTCGTTGACTTCCAGTTGCCCACGCTCAGCCGGGCCGATGATTACATAATCAACACCCAGCCGGGAAAGCGGCTCGATCATCTGGGCGCCGCCTTTGTAAATCGCCGTTACGTCGTTCTGGCGGGACTCGAAAGGAATTCCGTGCGTCCACAGGTGGCCGGGATAACCCATCACTGACTGACGGCCCGACAACGCCACGACCGAATTATGAATCGGCGCGTGCAGAATCAATGCGCGCGGCGGAGTCTTTTCACGCAACAGCGCAGCGACCTCAAGTTCGGCCTGTCCGAACAGTCCGACGTTTTCAACGGGCGACAGCGCGCGCGTCACGTCCAGCGCGCCCGAAAACGTGAGCGCAACGAATAAAACCATCGCGGCGCCGCGCATCACGATAAATTGCCGGGTGAAGAAGTACGCCAACACTGCGGCTACGAACGGCGTTGAGGCCAGCGACCAATAAACCAGCATCTTGATGTTGTCCCAGGTCCACGGCGCCAGCGCGACGAAGTTCGGGATGATGAACCAGAGCGCGAAAGGCAGATAGAAAAGCGCTTGCCGGTAGCTGGTGATCTTTCTGACCAGCAGCGCCACGAGCAGCAGCACGATGAAGACTCCCGCGTTGACCATCCAGAAGAGCAACGGGTTTGCGTCTCCCGCCTCCCACCATTTTTCGAGCGGCTTGAACAATCCATCTCTGACCTGCGTGCCGCTCAGATACCATGCCTGCGGCGCGGCCAGCGCGACGGCGGACGCGAAAAACGCCGCCCAATCCAGCGACCGGAACAACAACGCCATCGGCACAGAAGCGATCATCACCGAAAAGAATCCGTGCGCGTGCAGCATCGGCAGCAGCCCGGCGAGGATTCCGGCGGCGAGCAGGTAGCGCCGCCTGGTCTTCGTGTCGCGGTCTTCGCTGAAGCTCATCCACCACAGCGCGATGATCATCGCCACGAACGGCAATCCGAACAACATCGAACGTTGCGGGATGAGCAGCGTCGTGAAGACATTGCCCCAGCGCAGCGGGATTTTGCTCGCGCCCAGCGTCAGGTCGGCGTTCATCGTGAAGGTGTTCGGCAGATGCGCGACAAAATCCAGCAAACCGTTCTCCTGTGCGCTGAAGTCGCGGAAGAAATTGATGAAGCCGAGTCCGCCGTTGAAAAGGAAAATCACGGGAGCGAGGCGCGCGGCTATCGCGTTATTGAAAATCTTCAGCGTCAGAGTTTCGATCAAGCGAACGAGCGCGAGCGCGAGCGCGATGTTTTCGACAAAAAAAGCCGAACGCCAGTCGGCGCCGCATCGGATGAAAAACGCGGTCAGAAAATCTATCAGAAACGGGTAAGTGAACTTCATCCCGGCGAAGATGGGATTTTGCGGCGGCAGGTTTTCGCCGTAAGCGAACGAAGTGATCACGCTGAAATGAAAAGGCAGATCGCCGAAATTGTTCGCCGGAGCGGTGTGCAATCCGTCCGGATAAAACATCACGACGCGGGAGAACAACCACGCGAGCAGCGCCGTCCACGCTGCGTAATAGATGACGCCGATCCTGCTCGCCTTGAATTCGCGCAATTCCGCCAGCGCGCGATCACGACCGAGGAATCGAAGCTGAATCGCCAAAACCATTACGAGCGCTGCGACCGTAACGCTGATTGAGGTCGCGTTCAATCCGAGCGGCAACGCGGTCAGAAATGCGATCCAGGCCAGAGCGGCGATTCCGATCACCGAACCAATCGCGACGCGGGTTTGTGGCGACGACTTTTCAATTACAAACAACGTCAACAGCGCGCCGTTGGAGATGGCAAGTAAAGTGATGATGGTTATGAGTAAAGTTCCCATTTTGTGGCGAGGCTCACAGTCAGCCTGAATAAGTTGCGTTAAAGTCCGGATCGTTCAAGCGCGGCGGGAGCGCCCAGGCGCCACGAAAACACATCCTTGACCGCGCGCGCAAGCGACTTTTATAGTTTAGTTGAGGTTCTTTACAACATCGGCGCAACATCGGTTCTAAACAGCGCTTAATGGAGGAGGAAAATGAAAAACGAATTTCAGTCAGACCGAGCAACAGCCGAATTCACAGTGAAAAAAGAAGCCGAAGCCAATCTCCCTACAGAATTCGGCCTTTTTCGCATTGTCGGTTTTCGCAGCGAAACCAGTGACGAGGAATTCGTCGCTCTGGTCAAGGGCGACATCAAACCCGACTGCGCGACACTGGTCAGAATTCATTCCCAGTGTTTAACCGGCGACGTTTTCAACTCATTGAAATGCGATTGCGGCCCGCAACTCGAACGGGCGATGGAGATGGTGCAGGCGGAAGGCAGCGGGATCATCGTTTACCAGCATCAGGAAGGGCGCGGCATCGGCATCGTCAACAAGATTCGCGCCTACGCCTTGCAGGACGAAGGAGCCGACACCATCGAAGCCAATCTGCGCCTGGGCTTCGACATTGATCACCGCAGCTACGATCAATGCGCCGAGGTGATCAAACTGCTCGGCGCGCGGCGCGTCCGGTTGATGTCGAACAACCCCGACAAGGTTCGCGCGTTGCGCGATGCCGGAATTGAAGTTGTCGAACGCGTCCCACTCGAAATCAAACCGAAAGCCCCCGCGTTCAAATATCTGATCACCAAGAAAGAGAAGATGGGGCATCTGCTGCAACTAAACGGCATCTTCTGATTTTGGATTTTGGATTTTGGATTTTGGATTGCGGATTGCGGATTGCGGATTGATGGGGCGAGAGCAGGCTTCGTCGCACGACAATCCGCAATCCGCGAAATTCAAATCCCACATCATACGCCAATCCGCAATCCGCAATCCGCAATCCGCAATAACTCAACTCCCATCCGCCCGGCCAATCGGTAAACCAACTGCAACGGTAAGCCCACGACGTTTGAATAGCTGCCTTCGATGCGCTCGATGAAGAGCGCCGCGTGGCCTTGAATGGCGTAAGCTCCCGCCTTGTCCATCGGCTCTCCGGTTGAAATATACCAGTTGATCTCGGCTTCGCTGAGTTCGGCGAATTTGACGCGCGTCGAAGCGATGTCGGAAACGGTCTTGCCTGCGCGCGTCAGCGCGACGCCGGTCAGGACTTCGTGCCAGCGGCCACCGAGCGCTCGCAACATTCTTTCAGCGTCTCTGTCGTCAACGGGCTTTCCGGCGATTTGCCCGTTGATGACTACAGTTGTGTCGGCGCCGAGCGCGAGTTCATCGCCCCGGACGACGGCGCGCGCCTTTTCGCGCGACAGCCGCAGCACGTAATCGCGCGGCAATTCGTCCGGCTTGACGGTTTCATCAATGTCGGCGGCGCGAACTGTGAAATTGATTCCGGCCGCGCGCAGCAATTCCGCGCGGCGCGGCGAAGATGAGGCGAGAACAAGCATAATGAAAGAAGGTTATTGTGCGAGCTTTAAGGGCTTATCTTGTCGCTCCTGACCTTTTTGTCTACACTATCGCTTCTTTAAAAGCGCCCTGATTTCAGCACAGAGTAGTATTTATGTCTAATCGCAAACGAAGCATTTCGTTGACAATCGTCCTCGCTTTCGCGCTCGCCGCGATCACCATCAACTTGGGAGCGACGCGCGCCCTGTCTCTCACACAAACGCCGCAGCCACCTAAAAAATCCGGGCAGGATCGTGAAGCGCTGGCCAAAAAGCCTGCGCCTTCGGGCACACTCGCGGATCGTTTGGACAAGGATGATGGTTATGCGATAGCTCTGTTCTATTCGATGGGGGTTCACGGCAATCTGGAAGTTTGCGGCTGCCCGATTCATCCGCTCGGCGGAGTGGCGCGCCGGGCGGGCTACATCAACGCATTTCGCAAACACAGCCCCGACACCGCGATTCTTCAGGTTGACGCGGGATACATTTTCAGCGACGACCTGAACCTCGAAGGCGCAGGACTGCGCGACGACGCGCGGTTGATGAACGATTGGATCGTGCGCGCGAACGAGGCGATGAATCTCGACGTGGTCAATCTCGGTTACCGCGATCTGCTTTACGCTGGTTCGTTGCTGAAGACCGGCGCGAAACTCAAACTCGAAAAATCGTCGCTGATTTCAGCCAACGTCAAAACCGCTGGCGCCGGCCATGCCAATCCCGCGCCTTACATGATCAAAATCGTCACGGGCAAAAGATTGCCGAACCCGGTTCGCATCGCCTTCATCGGTTTGAGCGACGCCGCGCCGGAGGAACACAAAGACGCGGTGGCGAAGAGTGGTTTCGTGATTAACGACCCGCTGGCCGCTGCGAAGTCCGCGTTGGCCGAAGTTCGCGACAAAGCGGATGTCACGGTCATCGTCGGCTATCTGAAAATGCAGACGATCAACAAACTGGCGATGCAGAACGCCGACCTCGATCTGATCATCGCCGCTGACGAACGCGGCATTGTCTTCGACCCGAAACAGGTCAACAACGCGCTGGTTGTTTACGCGGCGAAGGAGACGAAACATCTGGGCGAGCTGCGTTTTTACGCCGACGCTGAGGGGGTGATCGAGCGCTTCACCGCCCGCTACGTCGAGTTGGATGAGATCATCCCTGACGATCCGCAGATGGCCGAGATGACCAGGCAGGCGCGCAAAGAAATTGATGTGGTTCAGACGCGCCTGGCTGAAGAGGAAGCGGCGGCATTGGTTGGGAAAGTCAGGGAGACGCCTTACGCGCTTTCGGAATCCTGCGCGCAGTGCCACAAGGCCGAATACGAGACCTGGAAGAAATCACGCCACTCGCACGCATTCGCCGCGTTGGAAGCGAAGCAGCGGACGTTCGACGGTAATTGCGTCGGGTGCCACTCGCTCGGTTTCCGCGAAGAAGGATTTGTCAGCATCAAGGCCACGCCGCAATTCGCCAACGTGCAATGCGAATCGTGTCACGGCCCCGGCGCTGAACACGTCAAGGCGCCGACGGCTGGAAATTACAAGACGCCGCCGAGAAATCAGAGTTGTATGGGTTGCCACGACCGTGATAACAGCCCCGATTTCGTTTTCGAGAAATATTGGCCGGTCATCGCGCACAAGAACTCGCTGAAACCCGAGGCCGCGACCCCGGTCAAAACGCGCGCGGGTGGCGCACGGCGGATGAAGAGGTGATGAATGGGTAGTGGGGAGCGAATGAATCTCCCCACTCCCCACTCCCCACTCCCTACTGTTTTATGTACAGCCTGCTCAAAATGCTGCCGATGATGATCCGCCTGTCGGGCGATAACGAGGAGGTGCGGGAGCAGGCGTCGTTCGTCGCGTGGCGCGCTGTGGCGGGCGCCCAAGTTGCATACAACTGCATTCCGTTCCGGCTTTATCAGAAGCATCTGGTCATCGCGGTGCTCGATAACGCCTGGAAGAAACAGATGGAGCGGTTGAGCGGTCAATACCTGTTCAGGATCAATTCGCTGCTCGGCGGAGCGTACGTAACGTTTATCGAATTTCGGATTGATCGAAAGACCGTGCTCGAATCGCGTCCGCCGGAGGAGAAAGAATTCGAGTTCCATCACACTGAAGAGATCGAAGCGGAACTGCAATCCGCCGCCGATCAGATCAAGGACGAATCGCTGCGCGAACAGTTTTTGCGCGCGGCGGCGAAATGTTTGGAGAGAAATGAAGTGGGGAGTGGGGAATGGGGAGTGGGGAGTGGGAAGAAGTAATTTCTTTACTCCCCACTCCCAACTCCCCACTCCCGAAAGACTATGCCTATCACACAAGCCGAAGTAGAAAAGATCGCCGGGCTGGCCAATCTGGAATTGACAGCCGACGAGAAAGATTTGTTTTCAAACCAGCTCGCGGCCATTGTCGAATACGTTGACCAGCTTAACGAGCTTGACACGTCAGCGGTCAAACCCTGGCGACAGCGGAGCGCGGGCGAGATCGAGACCTCTTACGTCACGCGCGACGACAAGGTCGAGCCGAGCCTCGGCCAGCAAAAAGCGCTGGAGCAGGCGCCCGATGCCGACGAAGGGCATTTCCTTGTGCCGCGAGTCATCGGCGGTTGAACTGTTTCGTTTAACAACAAGGAGGATAATGCCGAGATCGAAACCCGTAATGAATCCCGGATGGTGGTTGTCGCTTCTCCTTATCACGTTGCCTATGTCCACATCAGCTCAGACCAATGACGCGGAACATCCCGAAAAATTGACCAAAGACCAGCAGGCGATCCTGCAGGTCGAAAAGGAGATATTCACGGCGGTCAAGAACCAGGACGCCAGGACTCTCGAACGTATCCTAGCGGACGATTTTGTTTACCGCAGTCCGGGGAATCAGGAAGTCGCCAAAGAAGACTTCCTCAAGCTCTCCGCCTCGTTCCCTTACAAAATTGTTTCGGTCTGGGGCGAAGAAATGAAAGTGAACGTTTACGGGAACACGGCTGTGTTGACCGGGTTGCAACTCGCGAAGACTCAGGACGACGACGGCAAGGAGAGGACGAGCGCGGTCGTGTTTACTGACGTTTTTGTGAAACAGAAAGGTAAATGGAGGCTCTCGCTGGCGCACGCTGTAGATTTACCCAAAATACCGAGCCAGTACCTGCCGAAGAAATAACGATGAATTCATCTATCGCCGAACTTCATAAACTTTACGCCGCGGGCGACGCCAAACCGAGCGGCGTTTGCCGTGAAGCGCTTGACCGAATTGAAAAAGACAACGAGCGGCTCAACGCATACATCACCATCAACCGCGAATCGGCCTTGAAGATGGCCGCCGGGATGGACGCTGATATTCAGGCCGCGATCAAGCAACGCCCGCTGGCTGGCGTCCCTGTCGCGATCAAAGACAATATGTGCCTGGCCGGTGTCCGCACGACGTGCGCCTCGCGCGTCCTGGGTGATTACGCGCCGCCTTACACAGCGACGGCGGTCAAAAAGCTCGAAGAAGCCGGAGCCATCATCATCGGCAAAACCAACCTCGATGAATTCGCAATGGGCAGTTCGACCGAGAATTCGGCGTTCGGCCCGGCGCGCAATCCTGTCAACGCCGAGTTGACGCCGGGCGGAAGTTCCGGCGGTTCGGCGGTCACGGTCGCGGCGGGGCACGTTCAGGTCGCGCTCGGATCGGACACTGGCGGCTCGATCCGCCAACCGGCGTCGTTTTGCGGCGTCGTCGGATTGAAGCCGACTTACGGGCGCGTCTCGCGCTACGGCCTGGTCGCGTTCGCCTCATCGCTCGATCAGATCGGGCCGCTGACCACGAACGTCGCTGACGCGGCGCGCGCGCTACAAGTCATCTCAGGCCGTGACCGTCATGATTCGACTTCATCGAATGCGCCCGTGCCCGATTATCTGGGCGCGCTCAGCGGCGACATCAAAGGCCTCCGCGTAGGCGTCCCGCCGGAATGTTTCGGCGAAGGGCTTGATCCCGAAGTCAAAGAAAAAGTCGAAGCCGGAATTCGCAAACTGGCCGACCGGGGCGCGGAGATTGTCGAAGTCCATCTGCCGCACACCAAATACGCGATCGCGGTTTATTACGTCATCGCCACCGCCGAAGCGTCGTCGAATCTGGCGCGTTACGACGGCGTGCGCTACGGCTTCCGGGCTGAAGAGTCGCGCACGCTTTCAGAGATGTACCGCAAAACGCGCGACGAAGGTTTCGGCGCCGAAGTCAAACGCCGGATCATGCTCGGCACGTTCGTGCTGTCGTCGGGCTATTACGACGCCTACTACGAAAAGGCGCAGCGCGTGCGTTCGATGCTGGCGGGCGATTTCGCCGAGGCGTTCAAACGATGCGACGTGATCGTTACGCCGACCGCGCCGACTCCGGCGTTCAAGATCGGCGAGAAATCGAACGACCCGCTGGCGATGTATCTGGGCGACATTTACACCGTGACGATCAACCTGACGGGAGTTCCGGCGATCAGCGTCCCGTGTGGCAGTTCCAAAGCGGGCCTGCCAATCGGCTTGCAATTGATCGGCAATCATTTCGACGAAGCGCGATTGCTCAACGCGGCTTATGCGTTCGAGCAGTCGTAATATCAACCTCAGTCGCAGTTTGACTCTTCTCCCGAAGGAGAATCGGTGCGAGACATTTTCATCAGCTACGTTGCGGAAGATGACCCGACAGCGGTGGAATTAGCCGCAGGGCTGGAAGCGAGAGGCTACTCAACCTGGTATTACACGCGCGACGGTTCGGTGCCAGGACTTTCATATTTGATGACAACCAGAGCGGCGATTGACGAGTGCCAGGCGGTCATCCTGCTCATTTCGCCAGACTCGGTTATGTCCGATCAGGTGACAGCCGAAGTCATTCGCGCTCACGAAACCAAGAAGCCCTTCATCCCTCTGCGGCTCAACATCAGCCACGAGCAATTTGTCCAGAGCCAACCAGAATGGGCGCAGGCGCTCGGCGCGGCCACCTCGATTGACATTCCCGCCGAAGGTGTCTCGTTCGTTGTGGGCAATGTTATGCGGGCTTTGCAGAAGATGAAGATCGCGCCGCGTCCCGAACTCGTCACGAACGAGATGGCGGCCATCACGCCCGAAATGATCCGGCAAGCCGCCGGCGAGAGCAAAGAAAGACCTGCGCGTCCGACGCCCGCGCCGCGTTCGACGCCTGTGCCGCCGCCAACGGCCGGCGCTTTCCCGGACGCGAAAGCATCTTCCAAAAAGAAACTTTATCTGATTGGCGCAGCGGTCGTCGCGCTGGCGCTTGTGGGGGCGACAATCGGCCTGTGGCTGATCGGCTCTGACGACGAAAGCGACACGCCGCTGACCACGACGCCCGTCCGCGAAGACTTTCTCAACCTGCAAGCCTGGACGCATCCGCCGAACTGGGCGGTCGGCGATGGCGCGCTTGAAATCGCCGAAGCTCCGCAGTTGGGATTTTTGACCGACAAGCGGTTCCGCGATTTCACGATGAATTTTCAGATCACGCTGATCAATGGCGAAGGCGCCGCGTGGGCTTTGCGCGCTGATGGCGACAGTTATTACCTCTTCTACCTTTCAGGCCCGAAGGGAATGCAGCCGAACCGGTTTGTGACCTACCTGGTGAAGGATGGCAAAATGGATCAGGTCGGGACGCCATTCAACATCATCAGGCCGCTGTGCGAAGGTTGCGCCTACACGATCACCATCAAGGCTGAAGGCAATAACTTCTTTCATCAAATCCACATTGATAGCGTGCCGGACCAGCACGAGGACGAGAAGCAGTTTGAAGGTGAAACCTATAAGCTGGGAGATTACGCGGACGCGGAAGACACCTTCCCGAACGGCAGCGTCGGATTCAGAACCTTCGCCAGCGAGAAATTTTCGGTAGCCGATTTATTCATCTATCCGCCGGGAACCCGGCCCTTGCAGTAAGTTTTTATCAGCAGCCATTTTAGATTTCATCACAACCTGAGGGGATTCGCCGCCAGATGACGTTCTAAAGTCTGGGGGAGAATTCGCGGCGATTTCTTGCCATAGCCTGCGCTGACGACTCCGATCCGTTGCGCTGTCGCCGACTTTTTTTGAATTGTAACTCCGATAAATGACTATTCCAGGAGGCGCGCCATGCCGTTTTTCGAAAAGAGCGTTCGGTCAATTTCATTCGCGGTCAGGGTTGCGAAAACCAGAATCAGCGTCATCGTCGCGTGGCCTGCTCTACTGTTGATTGTAATCTTCAGCCTGACCTGCGACTCCTATTTGTCGAAAGCCATAGCCGTGACCGGAAAAACGGCGAAACCAGCGCTGGCGCGGTTGGGCGCGGACATCACGGTACGCGCTCAGAGGCGGGGCAATCCTGAAATCAACCTCTCCGACGGACGCGAAGTGTTGACTGATTACGAAGGCCGCGCGGATATCACTCAAATCCTGCAACAGGATCGGGCGCAACCTCTGGCGATGGCCACAGCGGATTTTGACGAAGACGGCGCGCCCGATCTGGTCGTCGGCTATGCGAGCGCGGGCGCTGGTGTCGTCAGTCTGCTGCGCGGCAATGTTGACGCGATTTATCCCTATTCGCCTGAAGCGCAAGCGCGCCGGGTTGCGAGCAGATTCACCAACACTCCGTTTCTCTCGCCCGCGCTGGTTTACCCCGTTCCGCAATCGCCCGATTTCATCGGCGCCGGAGATTTCGACGGCGATGGCCATTGCGACGTGGTCGCGGCTGCGCGTGGCGATAACAAATTCATCCTGCTTTCAGGCGACGGCAGGGGCGAGTTGCATTTGGCAGATGAAATCGAATTGCCGGGCGCGGTGACGGCTTTGGCGGTGGGCGAGATAAATTTGCGTGACGGCCTGGATGACATTGTCGTTGCGACGGACGCGGGCGAAGGCGGGCTGGCGCTGGTTTATCAAAGCCGGCAGGGAGCATTGCGCGCGCAGCCGGATGTTTTCAGTTTTCCGGCAAAGGTCAGCGCGTTGGCGTTGGGAGACCTGGATGACGATCCCCCGTCGGATTTGGCGGTCGCAGCAGGAGAGGGATTATTCATTGTTCAGGGCCGCAATCAAAATTCATCGCAGGGGCGAACGAATCAGAGCGGCGCTGAATCTCGCCGCCATGCTTTGCCCTTCGGGGTTCGGGCCATCGCGGCTGGAGATTTCAATGGGCGGTTGCGAACCGATCTGGCGTTTCTGTCGGAAGACGGAGCCGTCTACGTGATGAACGCCCTTGAGGACGAACAACCCGCAAAAATTTCTGATGCAAGCTGGCCGCAGGCCGCCGGATTGATTGGCGCGCGGGTTTCCGGCCACGCGGGCGCCGATCTGGTCGTCCTGGATTCGACGGGTCGCCAGGTGCGCATCATCAGCGGCGTTGATCCCGCGCCTCAATCATCAAACGCCGATTCGCCGCGCCGGATTATTTCGCTGGATGTTAAAGGCGAGCCGGTCGCGGTTCTGCCGATGCGGCTGAATAGAGACGCGCTTAGCGATCTGGTGATTGTCGCCGCCGGCCGGAGTTTCGTCAGTGTGGTCCAGACCGCGCCAGCGGCGATCTTCACCGTGACCACCACGAACGATACCGGCGCAGGATCGCTGCGACAGGCGATTTCGGACGCGAACAATAATCCGGGCGCCGATGCCATAGAGTTCAACATTCCGGGGGCTGCCAGGACGATCTCTCCGACCGCGCCTCTGCCGACGATCACTGCCGCTGTGACCATAGACGGGACGACACAGCCGGGTTTTTCAGGCCAGCCGCTGATCGAACTGAATGGGGCGAACGCGGTGGTTGGCAGCGGTTTGTTCGTCAACGGCGGTTCCAACTGCGTGATTCGCGGGTTGGCCATCACCCGGTTCAGTTCAGACGGCGTCTCTCTCGACAATTCCTCCGGGCACATAATCGAAGGCAATTATCTCGGACTTAGCGCCTCCGGCGCCGCCGCGGGAAACACGTTGAACGGCATCGAAACCGACTTCACTTCCGGCGTTACAATCGGCGGGATTGCGGCCGCGGCGCGCAACGTGATTTCCGGCAATCTCCAACACGGCGTCTCTTCCAATGGCTCCAGTAATTTGGATGTCGTGGGCAATTACATCGGCGTCAATGCCGCTGGCGGCGCCGCGATTGGCAACGGATTTGACGGTGTGGCGATAAACAACAGCCTCGCCGCCGTCGGCAAGATAACTTCAGGGGCGCGCAACGTTATTTCAGGCAACGGCAGACACGGCGTCAGAGTGATCGGTCTCTCCGGCGGCAGTACCGTCAACGGGAACTACATCGGCGCGGACGCAACCGGCGCCGCCGATCTGGGCAACAGTGTTGACGGCGTGAGCATTGAACTCACCGCGCTGTCGGGGGCGGGCATACTCGCGAATACCATCGCCTTCAACAAAGCGAACGGGGTTGCGATTGTCATCGGCTCCGGCGTGACTATCTTTGGCAACGCAATTCATTCAAATGGCGGGTTGGGAATTGATCTGGGACGCAACGGTGTGACCCCAAATGACGCGGGCGACGCCGACACCGGCCCGAACGGTTTGCAAAACTTTCCCGCGCTGACCTCGGCGCTCTCTGCCGGAATATCCAGCGGACGGACTGTCATCAATGGAACTCTGAACAGCAGGCCCAACGCCACATTCTCGCTGTACTTCTACGCCAATTCCGCCTGTGACCCGTCGGGGAATGGCGAGGGTCAAAGCCTGATGGACAATCTCCGCAGGGACTTCACCACCGACAGCAACGGCAATGTCAAATTCACTGCGGTCTTCGCATCCGGACTCGACCCTGGCCAGATTGTGACTGCGACGGCGATTGACTCACAGGGCGACACTTCCGAATTCTCTCAATGCGGGATCGTGCAACCGTCGCCCTCGGCTTTCGTCGTTAATTCGACTGGCGACGGGGGCGATGTTCAGCCGCTCGACGATCTCTGCGACGACGGTTCGGGCGCCTGCACGCTGCGCGCCGCAATCGAGCAGGCCAACGCCACTCCGGGCGCGAACACCATCAACTTCGACATCGGCGGAGGCGGGGCGCAGACCATCTCCCCAGCATCGGCTCTGCCCACGATCAGCGAGACATTGACCATTGACGGAACCACTCAATACGGGTTCGCTGGCAACCCGATCATCGAATTGAACGGCGCCAACGCGGGAGCCGCGAATGGGCTTTCCATTACGGCGGGGGGATGCGTGATCAAAGGACTGGTGATCAACCGGTTCAATTTTGACGGCATTCTCGTTCGCGGCGCTGCGGCGACCGGCAACACAGTCATCGGCAACTATATCGGGACGAGTATTGACGGGTTGAGCGCGGCGCCAAACGGAACCAGCGGCGTTGACATCGTAGAGGGGGCAAAAAACAACACTATCGGAGGCAATCCCACCATTGCGGGAAGTCGCAACGTGATCAGCGGCAACCGAGGCGCAGGCGTTTTTCTTCAGGGAGATAACACCACCGGCAATCTGGTGCGAGGCAATTACATTGGCGTCGGCGCCGACGGTTCGACTCCGCTCGGCAACTTGCCCGGCGTTGGCGGGCCTTCCAATCCGGGCTTCGGCGTGTTGATCGGTTTCGGCGCGAGGCAGAATACTGTCGGAGGGTTTATCAACTCCGGGACTACCGGCGGCAACGTCATCGCCTACAACGCCAATGACGGCGTTGCGATTGTGAACGGCCCTGGCAACGACAACAGTGACAGAAACTTCATCTCGGCCAATTCGATCTATTCAAACCAGGGCCTCGGCATTGATCTGGGATCGGATGGCGTGACGCTCAACGACAACGACGACAGCGATACGGGGCCGAACGATCTGCAGAATTTCCCCGTTTTGAGTTCGGTGGTTGTCACCGGCAATAGCGTCAACATACAAGGGAGGCTCAGGAGCAGGCCCGGCTCTTACAGGATCGAGTTTTTTTACAGCCCGAATTGCAGTTCCTTCGGAAACGGCGAGGGCCGGACGTTCTTTGCGGCGGACGCCGGATCTACCAACGGCGATCTGGTGATTAACAGGACATTCAGCAGCCTTAGCTCTCCGCCGCCTCCCGGCAGTGTGATCACCGCTGTGGCCTTCGATTCGTTCGGCAACACCTCGGAATTCTCGTCCTGCGCGCTCATCAGCTCGCCGAACGGGCCGAACATAAAGCCGGAGAATGTGCTTGTGTTGCCCGATTTGATCACGGCTGTCGGCTCCGGCTTCAGCTCCGGTTTGAGTGTTTTGGTGAACGGAGTCGGTTTCGACCAGCCCGCGAAAGTTGAAGATCAGGGGACGAGGGTGACGCAGGCCGGGAAACTGACTGACCCGGTTAATGGTTCGCTGACGATTGATGGGGCGTTCAAGTCCGGCCAGACTCTCAGCATAACTTTCGCCAATTCCAACGGCGGCGCGACTTCAGTGCCATACACTCGCCCGCCATTGCCGCCGCCGAATCCCAACCCGCCGCTGGTCTTGACCAACGTCACCAGAAGCGGCGGCGTGATCAGCATTGCGGGCGAACTGACCGGCGAGCCGAACACGCTCTACGTGATCTATTTCCGCCTGACGCAGACTGACGAAACACAGACCGGCCCCGACGGATGCCCGACGCGCGAGGAGCCAAAGACGTTTTTAGGCTCAATCAAAGTCACAACCGACAGCAACGGCAAAGCCTCTTTCGGCAGTCCCATCCCCGTGACTTTCCCCGATCCTGATCCTGGGAGAAGCAAGACGGGAATCGTCAGCGCATACGCCATTCCTTTCGACATCGTTGATGGTCGGGAACAGCCGTCGAAGACCAAGAAGATCATAGACTCCAATTGCGCGGGCGTGTCGCAATCGCCCCGGGGCGTTCATCTGATCCAGGAGATCACCGTGACACCCGATCAGATCACCGCCATCGGGTTCGGATTCACCGAAAAAGTCGAAGTCTTCATCAACAACGTCCCGTTCAAGAATGCCGCCGTTGTCCAGGGTCAGCTAATCCAGACTGTCATTCAGACCGGCGAGTTGAAAAACGGCAAGACTATTGCGGAGATGATCCCGCCGGGCGTTCTTGTGCGGATCAGGTTCCGCAACTCTGACGGCGCTTTCACCGAGGTCAATTTCAAAAATTGAGCTTTGCGCAGTTTCTCAATCAGGAGTTCAAGGTCATGAACAACAATCTCCCAGGATCAACCGGTCCAGGGTCAGGCTTGATGATTATCATTCGCCTCCTGTTTATCGTAGCCGCGTTGACACCAATTGCGCTGGCGCAAAACACGGTTTCAGGGACGGTTGTCGGCGTTGTGCGCGATAAGAAATCGAACGCCCTGTTGCCCGCCGCCAAAGTCAAAATCGTCAACGAAGCCAACAAGCGCGTGCGCACGACCATCGGCAATTCGCAGGGAGAGTATCGTTTGCCGTTCCTGCCCGAAGGCAGTTACACCATCACCGCGACCAAAGAGACTTATCTGCCTGAAGTTCTTCCGAAGTTTCCCGTGCAATTCGGCCAATACAACATCGTCGGCTCGAAATACCACAAGCTGGAGATTGACATCAGGCTTTCGCGTCCGACGCTCAGGGGACAAGCGTTCGACGGCGCAGGGCGGACGCTGGCCGGAGTCGAAGTCGTCGTGACCGATCAATACTCCTCGGTGTCGCGCGCCGCCCTGACCGGCCAGGACGGCGGTTACGAAATTGACGATCTGCCGGTTGGCGCTTATTTCATCGCCGCTTCGTGGAACGGCGAGCGTGTTCGCGGAGGGCCGATCGCGCTCGACCGCGAAGAAGTGATGGCCCCGCTCATCAGGTTCTCCAATGCGGCGAGGGAAGAAAGCCAGAGTCGGCAAGCCCAGAGTCCGGCGGCGACTTCTCCGCGAGAGGCGAGCGAGGGAGAGAAGGTGGCTTTGCTGGCGCATGCGGTTGACGCCACGCGCAGCGCCAACTTCACCGAGCGGCAAATCAATTCTTTGCCGCTGGGCGGCGCGAGTTATATGCGTTCGTTCGATGAATTGGCGCTGCTGGTCGCGGGCGTCGCGCCGCCCCCTTACACGCCGGGAGCGCGAGGGCCGGGCGTCGGATTCGGCGTCGGCACGGCGGGCCAGTTTTCGGTCAACGGATTGCGCGCGCGCTCGAATAATTTTTCGGTGGACGGTTCGGACAACAATGACGCCGATGTCGGAGTGCGCCGGCAGGGGTTTGTGGCTCTGGTTCCACAATCGGTCGAATCGGTCAGCGCGCTGTCAGTCGCCACGCTGTTGTGGGACGCTGAGCTAGGACGCAACGCGGGCGGGCAGGTCAACGCGGTGTCGAAATACGGCGTGAATCAATTTCACGGGCAGGCTTACGGTTTCTTCAACGACTCGCGGTTGAACGCGCGGAATTTCTTCGATTATCGCGGCGGCGCATCCGGCGGCGAGGAACCGTTCACGCGGACGCAGTTCGGCAGCGCGGTCGGTGGGCCGGTCATCAAAGACCGCACGCATTTCTTCGCCAGTTTTGAACGGGAGAAGGTCAACGTCACGATTGAACAACATTTCGCCACGCCGACGGACAGCGAGCGGCGCTTCGTGGATTTGTCGCAATTGGGCTTCGCCAACCCCGATCTTTTCGAAGCATTCGTTCTCGGAACGCCGCAGACCTTCGATAAAAAAAGTCCGCTCGGCGATAACATTCTCTCGCTCTATCCAAGCCCGAATTTCGTGAACGGACCTTACGGCGTCAACACCTACACACAATCGCTGCCCGCCAGCGGCGACGGCGCGATAGCGTCCTTCCGGCTGACGCAGCGATTCACCGACAACCACTGGCTCAACGCCCGTTACAATTTCGGGGGCGACGAGCGGCAATTGCCAAGCGTGAATCGCGCGATCAATTCGGCCATCGAAGCCGAAACCCGATCTCAGAACCTCTCGCTGGTTTTCGACAGCGCGTTGAGCGACATGCGGTTCAATCAGGCGCGTTTCTCCTTCGGGCGCACGCGGCTCGATTTTCAGGAGCGGCCCGGCAGCCCATTCATTTTCCGCAGCGACAAGCCGGGAGCGGTCAACCAGCAGCCCGTGCCCTCGACCACCGGCCCCATCGGCGAATTGCACATCGTTCCGTACAGCCCCGTCGGCGTCGGCGTCTTCTATTTCCCGCAAAGCCGCGCCAGCAACACTTTCCAGTACGCCGACACCTTCACGTGGATGTTGGACAAACACGCGATCAAATTCGGCGGCAATTTTCGCCGCTACCATCTCAACAGCCTCCTGGACAGGCTCTACCGCCCGCAGGTGGTTTACGCAGGCGGGTTGGCGCAGGTCGGCCAGGCCATCAGTGATCCGTCCGGCGCCAGTTGTAAGCAACCGCCCGGCGCGGCCTTCTGTTTCGATCCCGACCCCAACCGCAAGGCCGTAACAATCACAGGCGCGCAACTGGCCAGCCTGGGCGCGGCTTCCGCCGTCTTGCAGACGATCACACCGGGCGCGCCGGATTCGAGTGTGGGCCTGCGCTTCAACGAATATCATTTCTTCGTCAACGACAATTGGCGAGTGAGGCCGGGCTTCACTATTGATTACGGGCTGCGGTACGAATACGGCTCGCCTCCGCATTCGGTGGACGAACGCATTGAACGCGCGCTCAGGCTCGAAGGTCTGCCAGCTCCCGGCTCTTCACGGTTCGATTCGACCGCGCGCACGGATAAGTTCAACGCGGCGGTAGGCGCCTATCGTCAAATCCTCGCGGGGCGCGAACGCATCTATGACGCGGACAAAAACGATTTCGGGCCGCACTTGGGATTCGCCTGGACGGCGCTGCCGGAAGGGAAGCTGACGCTTCGCGGCGGCTATGGCGTTTATCACGACGCCATTTTGGGCGCCGTCGTCACGCAATCGCGCAACGTCTTTCCGCGCGAGCTTCCGATCAATGTTGATCCGTCGTTTCTGCAATTCGACTTTTATACGCTGAACAACCCTGCGAATCTGAGGATCGTCCGCGACGCGCAGGGGAATTTCACGAACCCGGTGAATCTGCTTCGCGCAGGAGTTTGTAATCAGTTCGGAACCTGCAACCAGTTCGGCGGCGCGCCCGGAGATTTCGTCGGCGTCGTCGGGCAGTTGTTCGCTCAAAACGCGCCGGGCGGCGGCCTGGCTTTCACTCTGACGGAAAAGAACCTGCGCACGCCATACGCTCAGCAATGGCATCTGACTGCCGAGCATGAATTCTTCGACCATTATTTCTTCTCGCTGGCTTACGCCGGGACAGCCGGCGTCAAGATGACGCGGCTTGTCACGCCGAACCTGGGGCAGATCGTAACGCCATACGTCACGCTTGCCGCGTCGCTGCGAAATGTTCAATCAGGACAGACTACTCAGTATGCGCATCCGGTGATTTTCAATCCGCTGGTGGGCAGCGCGTTCGGCGGACGGCCAAACACGAACCTCGGCGCGTATCAGATTTACGAGAACTCGGCCCGGTCGAATTATCACGCGCTGCAAATTGAGGCCAGCAAACGCTACGAACGTGGTTTCCAATTCACAGCCGCTTACACCTGGTCGCACGCGATTGACGACGTGTCGGACATTTTCACGCTCGCTTGCGCGCCGATCTTGCCACAGGACGGGCGCAATCTGCGGCTCGAACGCGGTTCGGCGAACTTCGACATCCGCCATCGCTTGGCCGCTTCGGTGATCTGGGATTTGCCGTTTTACGGACGCGGGCTGAGTAAGGCCGTCTTCGGCGACTGGCAGATCGCTTCGATTTTTCAGTCGCAGACCGGTCAGCCGTTCACGCTGACCGTGCCTTTCGACAACAACTTCGACGGCAATCTGTCCGACCGCTCGGCGACAACCGCCGGATTGACTTTCAACGAAGGGCATAGCCGGAACCGCGTGTCGCTCGAGTCAACCCGCTCTTTCACCGATTACCTCAATTACGACGTTTCGGGAAACGGTTTCACCCCCGGCGTGGGATACGTTGGCCGCAACACGGCGCGCGGCGACGGTTTCGTCAATCTCGATCTGTCGCTGACCAAAAACTTCCGCGTGACGGAGCGACAGCGTCTGGTTTTCCGCGCGGAGTTTTTCAACGCGCTCAACCGCGCCAACTTCGGATTGCCGATTGGAACCATCGGCGCTCCGGGCTTCGGCTCATCGGTCGAGACTGTGAATCCAGCGCGGATGATTCAGTTTGCGCTGAAATACAGCTTTTGAATTGAAACGCGAGGTGGTCGTGGATGAGGGGGAAAGGAGGACGTGATTACTCCGCGCGGCGTTGATCCCCCAGCTCCTGGCTCATCTGCCCGTTTTTAGGCTTTGGTTTATCAGGCAGCCAGTCGCCGGTAATCATTTCAATCGCGTTTTTCGTCATACCCACGACGGGCGTGGCGTCGAGCGCGGTGTTGACCAGTCCTTTGATCAAACCTTTCTTTTTGACTTCGTAACCGACCAAGCCAATCACCACCACCGTGCCTACAACCGGCACGGCTTTCGCGGTCATGATCGCCAACCGCGCGACGCCTGCCTGAATAATCCTTCGCAAAATTCCTGTCATTGTTTCTTGTCCTTCTCCAGTTCCGGTTGTGACCGTTGGGGCGGATGCAATTCTATCGCAAAATGCCGATAATGCGGCCTTCTCAGGGACTGAAGTTATGGTATTGAGCGCTGTCTTCAAATTTTGCGAAGCGGTTGAGCGAACCGGCGGGCGCGCGTTGCTCGTCGGCGGGTGGGTGCGCGATTTCATCCGTGGAGTCGAAAACGTTGACTACGACATTGAGGTTTACGGTCTCGAAGCCACTGCCCTGCGCGCCTTGCTCGACGCGCAGGGCAAGGTAGACGCAGTCGGCGAAGCTTTCACCGTTTACAAAGTCCGCTTGCGCGATCGGGAGTTGCGAAAGAGCTTCGTCGTTGATGTCAGCCTGCCCCGGCGCGAATCGAAGACCGGGCGTGGCCACAGAGGCTTCGTCGTTGAAGGCGACCCGGCAATGAGTTTTGAAGAGGCTGCGCGCCGCCGCGATTTCACCATTAACGCAATGATGTATGACCCGCTCAAGGATGAAATCATTGATCCTTACGGCGGGCGCGAAGATATTACGCGGAAGATCATCCGCGTTGTTGATCCCAAAACTTTCGTCGAAGACAGTCTGCGCGTGCTCCGCGCAATGCAGTTCGCCGCGCGTTTTGAATACTCGATTGATCCGGCGACGATTGAGTTATGCCGGACAATTGATTTGTCGGATTTGCCAGCCGAACGAATCTGGGCCGAAGTCGAAAAATGGCTGCTGCAATCGCGCCGGCCTTCGTTGGGGCTGTGGGCGGCGCGCGAGCTTGGGATAACCGGAAAGCTCTGGCCTGAGATTCACGCCTTGATTGACTGCCCGCAAGACCCTACGGCCCATCCTGAAGGCGATGTCTTCATTCACACTGGAATGGTCCTGGACGAAGCTCGGAAGCTGATTGACGACCTGCCGCGACCGAAACAGATAGCGGTGATGCTCGCGGCGCTCTGCCACGATCTGGCCAAGCCACACACGACGAAGATCGAAAATGGCCGGATCAAAGCGCGAGACCACGAGATGATGGGCGTGGCGATGACTGATCAATTCCTCGACCGGTTCAAACTTTTCACCTTCGACAATTACGACGTGCGATTGCAGGTGATCCTGCTCGTCAAAAATCACGCCGTACCTCACCAGTGGTTCAAAACTCGCGAGGCCATAACCGACGGAATGTTCCGGCGATTGGCCTTGAAGGTCGAACTCGATCTGCTTTATCGAGTCGCGCGCGCCGATTGCCTCGGCCGCGAGGGAGATTTCAAACCCGATGCTGAAGAGTGGTTCATCGCCCGCGCGCGCAAGCTTGGTGTCGAAGAGCGCGCTCCTGATCCGTTGCTGATGGGCCGCCACGCGCTCGAACTTGGTTTGAAGCCAGGCCCGCGAGTTGGCGAAATCATTCGCGCGGTCTATGAAATGCAACTCGATGGAGATGTCGTAACACTTGACGATGCGATCAATGCGGCGCGAAAAAGGCTCAGAAGCTGACGATCCCCCAGGAGTTCCGGATGGATATCAAATCGAGAAAGGCCCGGACGGCAAAGCGGAGATTCACTACACCGGCATCTACAAACTGTTCGCGCGCTGGGCTGATGATAGGTCGCTGGAAAAAGCCTTCATCGCTTCGGTCAAGCATCTGTCAGCGGAACAGAAGCTTGATTTGAGTCTACTGCACGGCGATGGTTCCAACACCGTCGCCAAAAAAGGGGCGAAGAAGTCGGCTACAGCGGCCACAAGCACCAGACGGGTGAAAAGGTGATCGCCAATTCCGACAACCACGGGTACGTCCGGTCGCCATTGACGATCGCGCCAGTCAACAAGTCCGACATCGTGTTGCTGCCGGATGGGATCAAGGACCTCAAGCACGTCGCTTTGTAAGCCGGCCTCGATCTCAAAGGCGCGACACTCAATCTCGACGCTGGCTTTGACAGCAAAGCCAACCGCAAATGCATCTTCAACGCCGGGATGAAACCCAACATCAAGGAGAACCCACGCAATCGCAAAACCGCCAAGCGCGGGCGCAAACGATTCT